>Ga0316189_10001832_pt1 | contig 21026 bp, 14 predicted proteins | sample LowCovwburrow_MG_FD_204930 | JGI IMG/M metagenome (GOLD analysis project Ga0316189, IMG submission 204930) | Coastal sediment microbial communities from Maine, United States - Lowes Cove worm burrow | ecosystem: Environmental > Aquatic > Marine > Coastal > Sediment | place: USA: Maine... | reverse complement strand
ACCTAAATCGGCGTTGGATGCGCAACCTGCATCGAGGACCACGATCAGTTCGTCGTCGGTATCGGGACGCAGGTGCGCGTATCGCTCAGTCGTGGTCACGCTCGAGTGACCGAGCCACTTCTGGACGATCTGCGGAGGCACCCGCCGCATGTAGCAATGCGACGCGAAGGTGTGCCTGAGCATGTGCGGGTGGACGTGTTTGCGGAGCTTCGCCGCCTTGGCCGTGTCGCGGATGACCCGGTAGAGCTGATCAAACGGGATGTGACTCCCTCCCCGTGCGGGGAAGACCAGCTCTTCGGGCGCACCCTGGACCTCACGCAGCGCCTGCGCGAGCTTTGGCGTCAGGGGGACGGAGCGAGCCCGCCGTCCCTTCGGCTCCTTGACCGTCATGCTGCGATCCTTCTCCTGTCGGACCGCTCGACGAACCCGGATCCCCGGGCGATCGGTGTCGAGCTTCAGGTCCTTCCAGCGGAGCTCCAAGAGCTCGCCCCTCCGAAGCCCGGTGCGGATCGCAGTCCACACCAGCAACCGCCACTCCTCGTCGGTCGCGGCGATGAACGCCTCGGCCTCGTCGAAGTCGAGGAACTCCGGATCTTTCTTGGCGACCTTCTCGAAAGCGATCTTCGGAACGCGATCGATGAGCTCGTAGTCACAGGCGAGGTTGAGGACAGCCCGGAGGGTCACCAAGACGTTGTTGATCGTCTTCGGTGTCTTCGGTCCGCCCTTGCGCCGAGTCGTGCGCGGCGCCGGCGTGCGCTCCTTCGAGCGCTTTGACGTCGCCTGCTCCCCGTGCTGCGAGCGGAAGGTGATCCGCAGCTCATCGATCCTCTGGCGAGTGATCTGTTTGAGCTGGAGATCTCCGAAGACCGGGAGCAAGTGGAGCCGGATGTTCCGGAACTTGTTGCGGTAGTCGGACTTCGTCGAGTCCTGGAGCGCCAGGTAGCGCTCGGCGAAGACGGCGAAGTTGTTGAGATCTTCTGCGGGCTCAGAGGCGGTGCTCCGGGGCTCTCTGTCCTTCGGAGTGGGCACGTCTGGGGTCGGTGTGCGTCTGCTTTTTTTCTTGGGGGCGATCTCCTCCGCAGCCTGCGCGTCGCGGTGACCTTCGGTCTCGCGGTCAGGCTCGGCTCCTGCTCCTTCCATGTTGTCGAGGTCGTTGAGGATCTGGCGCTCCAGCGCCAGCGCATCTCTCTGCAAGTGCGTCTTACGGTCGAGAAACCGCCGTATACGCGTCGAACCGCGGATGACCTGAACCCGCCAGTACGACTTTCCCTTTCGGACTACTGTTTTTACGCTCATCGGTATCGCTTTCGTCTGCGAAGCCGGGGAGCACTGCATAGGGAGATACTAGCAGACGTTGAGTTGGGAACCGACGTCGGAAAAGGTGATGCGGGGACAGCGCTTTTCGGAACGCATATGCCACATCTAGTGGGCTTGAGTACCCGTGGATTCTCAGCCTTAGGGCCCCCGCAATGACATCAAGGGTCCTTCGCCTCTACTGTTATGGCCATCTCAAGCTCGAACACCGAGGGGGCGAGGCGTCACCGATCCGGGGGACTGAGCGCGTTGACGCTGTAGTGTCCAGTTCGGATCCATTCTGGCTCCTCTCGGCGTCGCTTTGTATATGCCGTTGCTCTGTACATGCCATCTCTCCAGGCGGAGGGGATGAATACGACGCTCTGGTGTTGACGCATGAAGGAAAGCTTTGCTGAAAACCTGATTGGCATGGGCCAAAATGCTGTTGCGATCTCCGGTGAGGTCAGATTCTTTAACCGCACGAGTCGAACACGCTCAGATGAGGGGGCTCGGGGGTGGGTGTCGAAATTCGACAGGAACCTCCGTGTCTCAGAGTCGCCAGAGAAGTACACATTCCGATCAGCAGAGGCAATCATAAGTCGGTTGATTGTCTTGATGTCCGCCAGGCTGCTGGTGTTGACTGTTGCGCGATGATGGCCAGTGTAGACAGCCTGATCGAACTTGATCAGCACATGTCGCGGTGAAATTGGCATGAAGATCTGCAAACCTTGACTGAGGGTCCCGCAGGCTTCTTTCTGACATTCACGCGCCCAGTCATTGTGGAAGACACAGCCTGTATCAGGGAGAACGAACTCCAGATCTGTATGGTTGTGCACGAGCACATCGGCGAGGTCGAGGACGTCCTTTGTGAGCCGAACTCCCCACTGAACTCGTTCGAGTGGAGATATCGACTTTCTGACCGTTATGGCTGCAAGAAGCTCAGGGGAGAAGTCATCTCGGAGGATGTCCCTATAGAGACTTGTTGCAAGAACATTAGCTTCATTCTCTGCGCCCATGGTCCTTTGCTGCTGGATCATGATAAAGGATGTGAGTTCATACCACTCTTTCGTGCCCTCCTCTGGGAGAGTGCCGCTTGTTCGAATGGTCCTTAGCACTCGTGATACGAAGTTCTCGATCTCAGAGAGTATCTTTTCGAGCTTGCCGTCTCTGCCATAATAATAGTTGGACGCGCATTGGCCGCGGACGTTCGCTCTCTCATGGAAGGTCTTAGACGTGAGGTTTCCGACAACGATCGAACGACCATCGCTCTCCGGAATGGCGAAGTTCTTGAGGAGAAATTTCGGGACGTAGTGCTGTAGCTTGTTGTGGGCCATCTGAACCTGGTTCGGCTTCTCGCTTCCCGTTGTGGATTGTATATGAGCTATGCTCTTACCTCGCGTGGTAGCGGTCAAGGGGGTTCAAAGGACGCGGATGCCAAGAATCTCGCCTCGATGACGCCGACATGGCTGCCCTCGTCCTTGCCCTCACCCTCACCTTCTCGAGGTCGTCTCGCCCCTTCCTGGGACATCTGACCTAGTTGTGGTCTTCCTCTATGCCCCTGACAAGGCCGAGTAGGCCGCCGTAAGTCTGACAGATACGGTCGATCCTCTGGCGAGTGCTCTGCCCAAGCTGGAGATCTCCGATGACCGGAAGCAAGTGGAGGCGGGCCGACGTCGAGGCATCGGGGCAACCCGGAGCGCCAGTGTCGGAAGAGCACGGCCGCTGCGAGTGCCGAAGCATCTCCTGAGAGTCATCCGGAGATGCGCCTCAATACATAGCCTGAGACTCGCAGGTGTCAGGTCTGGCGCCTACGCCTAAGGGTAGAGTACTATAACTGGATGATGAAACAAGAGGGTCGTGGTACACTCACTGCGTGAGCCGGATTCGCCTAGTCGCCGATACGAACCTCTTCATCCAGTGTCGTGCTCTTGCAGATTTGCCTTGGGAGAGAGATTTCGCCTCATTTGACGAGGTCACTGTCATCGTAACCCGACCGGTGCAGAAGGAAATCGACGGACAGAAAAAGCGTCGTGAGAGTCGGGTAGGGAAACGGGCAAGAGATGCCGCCAGCTTCCTAAGGGACCGTATTCTCGCCGACGAGCCTTTCGTTATTCGCGACAAGCGGCCTCACGTTTCGCTTGAGGTGAGGCTGGAGATCAAAGCAACAAGTGCCTGGCCTCCCGAATTGGACCTGGATGATCCTGACGATCATATTGTCGCCTGTGGGCTTATTCTCTCAAAGGGGGCGCCGGACCTTGACACACGACTGCTGACTCATGATGGCGGCCCAATGGGATCTGCGAAGAGCGTCGGGCTGGGACTCTGGCCGATTCCAGATGATTGGCTAAGACCTCCTGAGCCGTCTTCTGATGGGCGCAGAATCCAACAGCTGGAGCGAAGACTAAGACTCTTCGAAAAACAGGGGCCTATGGTGCAGCTGGACTGTGAGGACTGCTCCGGGAGCGCCGCTATAGATATTCACTACGAGCGCCCCGAGTATTCACCACTGTCGCAGGGCGAGGTTGCCGAGCTGACTGCATCTCTGGCGCACAACGTGCCGCCCACCGCACTTGTCGACAATTCCGCGGAACGGAGAGCCAAGTTTGGGCTGGAGATTGGCAAGACGTTCAAGCCAGTCACAGAGAGAGACATCCAGCATTACATTGAGGTCCGACACCCGAAGTGGCTGAAGAAGTGTGCGACCTATCTAGGCAATCTGCACACGCTTCTCGCGGAGAGGACGCCACCTGCTACGCTTCGGATTGTCGCTCGAAATATTGGAAGCCAGCCGGCGACAAGTGCACTGATTGAGTTTCAGATATCCGGTGATTTGCTGATCATCCCCTCGGCGAGTCTGCTCAAAGACAGTCATACCGATACGGACATCGGACTTCCGTGGCCGCCCCCCGTACCAAAAGGAAAATGGGTTGATAGCTTTAGGATAGTGGGTGTGGACTCATGGACCAAAGCAGTAACACTAAAAACCATTGGTGACCTTTCGAGCATTTCCTTTCCGGAGAAGCGTGACTCGAATAGTTGGTACTATCGAGGGGGGATGCCTGACTCGTTTCAGAAGGAATTTGCTCTGAGCTGCGAGCAGTGGCGGCACGCAAGTGGACCCAAATCATTTGACGTTAGTCTTTCTGTATCGGGTGAGGTCGGTGAAGGTCTCTTTGCCGGTACGTTGCATGCGGAGAACTTGCCTACGCCCCAGAAGATCACTGTACCCATAAGGTGCCCGCCGGCGGCGGGTAGCACCTACAGTGAGGCTGTTCGGCTAATCAGGGATATTGTCAGAAACGTCCAAGAGTAGGAGCTGGCCTCCTCTTCCCGGGGGCTGCCAAGAAAAGCATCGATGCGATCCGCCGAGCACCCGATGCGTTTGTCGGTCGCGGGACGCGGAAGTTGTGAGCGAGTGCGCGATGAGCCTGCCGCGCGGGTTCGCGGCTTTTGGCCCTCTACGAACCTACGAACCACCTTTCTCCAAGGGCATCGCCTACTTAATTACTCTGAGCACAGGTGAGCTTTGCCTGGAAGATCGCGGCTGCTCCTCACCCGACACTCCCACAAGCGACAAGCCCAGACCGAAGGTAAGCTCACTGAGGTCACGCTCTGGCAAGCAGAGGTCCCTAGAGATCTTCGCAAGTGATACACCTTTTTCGCTAAGTGCGCGGAAGACGGCTTGTAGGATGAAAGACAGCTCTTCTCCTTCGATGGGGTCAGGCTCGGTTCGTCGCCCTCTTCTCGATAGCTCCATCGCTATGCGCTTATACTGCCAGTCCGAGAGCAGGCCTAGCGCCGGACTATGAAGTCGGTAGGCTAGTGCGGCAGCAGCAACTCCCCACCGTTTCTTCTGCGACACGATATTCGCGAAAGTCATCCCCGACCCGCAAACGGCCTTGACGCTCTCGCTTGGCATGAGAAAAGCCGAAGCGAACTGATTCGCCTCTTTCTCGGCTTCTGGGCCCGTGCTCTCCTGGTCGCGATGAAGTACCAGGTGTCCTAACTCATGAGCACAATTGAATCGCGAGCGCTCAACAGTCTTACTTCGGGCGAGAAAAACGAATGGAAGGTCTTCCTCCCATATGCAAAATGCGTGAAGCGACGTCGCTTCTTCTTCGACTGAGAAAACTCGAATACCGTGTTTCTCCACGAGGTGGACTAGGTTCTTGATCGGCCTGACGCCGAGTCCCCAGGCTTCTCTCAGGGCTTCTGCCGCACCTTCGGGGTCGAGATGGGAGAGATCCGGAACATCCACCTCCGGAAGGCGAAATTGCAGCGATAGCTCTTTCTCTAGTTCGACAGCGAGACTGGCTGCCCCGAGTGCGCGATTCCTGACCGGTGCAGTCATCGAAGTCAATGCACGAAATGAAGGCCGTCCGCTATCCACTTCAGGCGGATCTTCACGATAGAAGTAGCCTGGCGGGAATCCTAGCACGTCGGAGAGGCGCGCCACGGCCTTCTCGTCCGGCACAGTGCGCTCTCCCTCCCAACGAGAGAGAGTTCCAGAGTCAACTTCACAGAGCCCCGCCAGTCGAATCTTTGTATAGCCTCTCCGTCGACGAGCAATGCGAAGTCTGGATGCAACGAAATTGCAGATGCCAGTCATGCCCTGATTTCGATGGTCGGAACGTCCTCATCTTCACCGGCATCGAAGCGGTCTTCCTGCGGGACTTCCTCAATCTTAGCGTCGAAGGTCACGCGCCCCTGGAGCAACTGCGGTCCCCACTTATGAACGCGCTGTCGGACACCATCACCGCTGAGGCCGATCGGGAGCGAGACTTCGTAGAGATACTCGACCTTCATCGTCTCCTTTGAGAAGCGTCGCTCGTGGAGGAGGAGCCAAGTGAGGGCGCTTTCATCTGCGATGTGCGGGAGGGAGGGAACCTCGACGCCTGGCAGGAATAACTGCGCGTTCTCACAGACTGCAAGCTGCGTGTACTTGCCCTTCGGATGCGTGGAAGGCCTCGGCCCCTTCTCGCCAGAGCCCAGTTCAGAGGCTGCGGCTACGCTGAGCTGGATCTCCCCATCAGGGGAAACGATCAGGCGCATACCCTGGGGATCGGTATCCCAGGTCCAGTCGTGGCGCTTGAGTTCCCTTCTAAGGGCTGCGAGGCAGTGACCCCAGCGGTTGTTGCCGCGATGAAGCTTGTCGAAGTCAGGGCTCGCCAAGCGAGCGTCCTCTGCTTCCACGAGCTCAAAGACCCGCTCGATAACCTCATGGGTCAGACCGAGGCGCGCAAAGGACGCACCTGTCATCGTTTGTGGGTCAATGGTCTTCCCCTGCGGGAGGGCTATCTCGCTCATGCCCTACTTTTGCCTTGAAAAAGAGGGCAGGTCAAGCACCCAACGCATCGCGATGTCGTCGTCCGCAAAGTTTGATGATCAGCCCAGATCGGCGCGTGGGCGGGAAACTGGGTCAAGAACCAGAATCAGCTCATCGTCGGTATCAGGCCGCAAGTGCGCGTATCGCTCAGTCGTGGTGACGCTCGAGTGACCGAGCCACTTCTGGACGATCTGTGGAGGCACCCGCCGCATGTAGCAGTGCGACGCGAAGGTGTGCCTGAGCATGTGCGGGTGGACGTGCTTGCGGAGCTTCGCCGCCTTGCCGGTGTCGCGGATGACCCGGTAGAGCTGGTCGACGGGGATGTGACCGCCTCCCGGTCCAGGAAAGACCAGCGCTTCGGGCATCCCCTGGATCTCGCGCAACGCCTGCGCGAGCTTGGGCGTCAAGGGCACGGACCGAGCCCGCCGCCCCTTCGGCTCCTTGACCGTCAGGCTCCGATCCTGCTCCTGCCGGACCGCGCGTCGGACTCGGATCCCCGGGCGAGCGGCATCGAGGCTGAGGTCCTTCCAGCGAAGCTCCAGGAGCTCACCTCTCCGGAGCCCGGTGCGGATCGCGGTCCACACCAGCAGCCTCCACTTCTCGTCGGTCGCGGCGATGAGCGCTTCGGCCTCGTCGAAGTCGAGGAACTCCGGATCCCTCTTGGCGACCTTCTCGAAGACGATCTTCGGGACGCGGTCGATGAGTTCGTAGTCACAGGCGAGGTTGAGTACAGCCCGGAGGGTCACCAAGACGTTATTGATTGTCTTCGGCTTCCTGGGGCGAGGGGCCTGCCTGCGCTTCTTGGAGCGGCGGGTGGTCGCTGGCTCCCCTTGCTGGCTGCGCAAGCTGATCCGCAGGTCATCGATCCGCTGCCGTGTGATCTGCTTGAGATGGAGCTCTCCGAACACCGGGAGCAAGTGGAGTCGGATGTTCCGGGACTTGTTGCGGAAGTCGGATCTCGTCGCGTCCTGGATTGCCAGGTAGCGCTCGGCGAAGACCGCGAAGCTCTCGAGATCGGCATGATGGTCATGAGCTGCGTGTCCATGGCCTCCGCGTTCGGGGAGAGGAATGACTGCTGAGGGGGGATGAGCGGCTGCTACGGTCGTGGGGTATGTCAATCGAGGGTCTGGGCCTCCGAGCTGTCCTGCTCCGGCATCCCCAGGCCGGGCTCTCTCGCGGGAGGCCTCGAGTTCGTCGATGATCTGCCGCTCAAGGGCGAGAGCATCTCGCTGAAGGTAGGTCTTCCTGTCGAGGAATCGCCGTATGCGAGTCGACCCACGGATCACCTGAACCCGCCAGTACGACCTGCCCTTTCGGACAACCGGTGAGACACTCATCGGCTTTGACTTCGGCCAGGTGTGCGAGGAGCACCGCACGCAAGCCACTCAAGGAGCAGTCCTCGATGAAACCGCCACTCCCTCCCGATCTTGCGGGCTCCGGGTATCTGCCCCCGAGCTGCGAGATTGTAGACGGTGTTGCGCGAGAGCCTGAGCAGCTCCTTGGCCTCTGAGAAGCGGAGAAGCAAGTGAGCTCGCTCCGCATAGCGGCCCAAGGCCGGAGGCGCGCTACATGTACTTGCCGTGACTCCTCGGACACCACCCCCTCTCGCGCAGGAGGCCGAGCCGAGGGGCATACCGCCGGCCATGGGAGCCCTCGCATCGCTTGTCCGCGGACTCAGCTGGCTCCGCAATCGTTCCTGAATCTCACCCATTCCCATCCTCCTTGGCGTCTTGCGACGCGCCGTCGCCTGATCCTCGTCGCCGTTATTGTCGGCCCTTGACGCTGTGCAAAACCGCGGCTGTTCCGGCTACGATGGCGCCCGCCGTGACGACACCAGCTCCGACTTTGAGCCAAAAGGCCGCCCTCTCGGCGCGTCGCTGCGTCGCCTCCAGCCCATCCCGGAGGTTTTGGTATTCGTCCTCGAGACCGAGGACTTCGGCGGCGTCGGGCACGAGGTTCTCTCCACGAGTTGCCAGGAGGACAACTAGGCCAAGTGGCCCCACAGCGAAGAGAACAAGCTCCGCCGGCGACATCTTGCGACGCTGGCGAGCCTCCTCCCAGTCACCTTTGACGATCTCGACGGCCATATCTGCCCAGAGCTGAGCCGTGCCGTAGCCGATCGGCCGTCCGCCGACGCTCTTGAGCGCTGTCTCTGGATCCGCGATAAAGCCTTCGAGGGCGAGCCGGATTCGAGCGAGGTCCATCAGGCGATACCTGGCTGCCCACGTCCAATCTGTCGTCTCGGTCTCGCTGTGCATCGCGCTCGCGCCAGCCTTGATCGCCGACAGTGCAGCAGCGTAGCCATCGCCGTGCTCCTCTGCGGACACAATGCCGTTGAGGAATACGCCGAGGGTCTTTGTGTGACTCTCCAGGACGTCGAGCATCGGTTTTAGATTGCTAGTGAATGACATGGCAGTGACTCCTCTTCTCGACTTTGATCCCGTTCGCGAATACGATAGGGGCCCAGTTTTTGTCCTGGGGGCGCATCATCGTCCGGCTCTTCCGCGCCGGCGCTTTCCCGACTTTCGAGCTTTGTTGAACTCCTTCGAGGACTGGATGCCCTTGATGAGGTCGAACATGACCTGGAGCTCGTTCTCATGGTCTCGCGAGAGAGCGATACCGCTGAGGGCTGCCTGAGTGCAGGCTCGCTGCAAAAGCCTTCTCGCTCCTCTGAATTCGCCGTCCGCGAGGAGGACCATCCCCCTCACACGCGTCGACGAGAGGTAATCGCGGAGGCTCGTCGCGACGGGGGCCTCTTTGAGCCTGGCCGACGCCGCCGTTCGGGCCTGCTTGGAGGCCCGTAGAGCACACCTGAGGTCGCGAAGGCCGACACAGGACTCCGCGAGCCCGCGTCGGATCGTGATGAGCGCGAGCTCTCCCTCAGGGCCCAGGTCGCGGCTCTTGTTCTCCAATGCCGCAAAGAGTTTGCGAGCGTCAGCGTAGTCTCCTCTTTGAAGGGCCGCCTCTGCTCGGCCGAGGGGATCGGTTTGGAGTAGCTCGTCGTCGAGTTGGAGGGGCTGACCTTGGTCAGCGGTGCCGCTGCTCGGTGACGAGCTTGATCCGCTTGGGATCGAGTCGTCGAGCGTCTCTGCTGGGAGTTGAGTGGCGAGGACGGACGCAGGGATCCGGGCATCGGACGCCCGAGAGATGACTTCCACGTCGATGATCTTGGACGAGTCGAAGGGCTGGTCTGCGCCCTCGGTCTCGACCTCAGACTTGGAGTCGACATCGACTCCAGCCTCGACATCCTCGACCTCTGCCTCGACATTGCCCTCAGTAGGATCTTCAACGCTATCGGCCTCGGCATCCTTCTTGACGTCAAATACACCCTCAGGAATGTCGGCCACGATGTCGCCCGCTGTATCGACATCGACTTCGACATCGATTTCAGCGACAGCATCCATGGTCTGAGATGTAGCGGCTGGCTTGGCCTCTTCAGGTCGGGCTTGAACCCCAGTCCTATTCCGTATCGCGTCTCCGAGCAGTCGCATCAGCTCCTGCTCTCGCGCCACGAAGTGGGCCTCGCGCGTTGAGGATTCGCGCCGTGTCGACTCGACACGAGCGTTCTCGATCTCCAGGCGGTCTTCGCTCGCCGCTAAACGCTCACGGAGAACCGCGACCTCTTGTCGGAGACTGACGAGCTCGGAGTCATTCTCCTGGCCAGCCGATGGCGTTCCCTCCGTAGACTCGGTCGTGTCGGGAGCAGGGTCGTCGATGTCGTCGTCATCGTCAATGTCGTCGTCATCGTCGATGTCGTCGTCGCCGTTCTCCGACTGATACGTGCGGATGACCTCGCGGAGCTGCGGCCCGAGACCTCCTCCGTCCCGGCTGTCTTCGTAGCTACGTCGTGTCTGCATCGCCGCATCGATCAGCACCGATGTCCAGTCCATACTCTTCAGATCGATCTTCTTTGCCATTGCCGTATCCCTCTCCCTTTCGCCGATCCAACCACTCATCGCCGCGGACGCAGCGAGCAGGCGATCTTGTAGGTGGTGAACGCTCCCGCACCGAACCCGGCCGCTGCGGCCAGGCTCATCCCGAGCACAAACCTCAACCTCTGAGCCTTGAGCAGCGCCTTCGCCTCCTGCTCGTAGGCGTCATGTATGGCGTCATCGGGGCTCTTGCGTGGGACTTGTTCCGTCATGATCTCGGCCTTCTCTGTGATCTCTGGGCGTTCGGGCATCACGGCGCTCCTCTGTCTGGATCGGGTGCAGCTTCGCGGTCTGACGTCATCAGCAGCCCGACGCCGAAGCCCATGCCCAACGCCGCGACTCCTGCGACGGTGAGCCAGAATCGCGGGCTTCGCCCTGCCTTGGCCTTGGGTGCGCGGTCCATCGCCGCGGTCCCGCACAGGTCGTCTGTGCAACCGCCGTCGAGTTCACTGAGCGCGCCAGTGATCGCGGCCTCTGTAGTGGGGCCCCACTTGCCGTCGACCTCTATGCCGAGGGCCGTCTGCGCAGCTTTGAGGGCTGCCTTCGAGGCCTCGCTCCACACGGCAGTCGAGCTGCCCGCGAAGTACCCGAGGGCCTTGAGCGCGTCGTGCCGCTGGACGGACCGGACCAGCGAGATGCGATCGCCGACCATCCGCTCGACATAGTTCGTCGGGTTGAGGAGCCCCTTGGGCGGCGGCTGCCCCTTCCACCAGGCCGAGTTGGCGCTGCGGCCATCGGCGAGGTAGGTCTCGAGGTGGATCATCGCGTACGAGCCGAGGACACGGCCGAGCCGGTCGCCCTTGCGGACCTTCTGATCGCTGGCGATGCCGAACTCCTTCGAGGAGCCGCGGATAAACCCGCCGAGGACCACAAAGAGGCCTGAATCCGTACGCAGACAGACGGCCTTCGCGGCGCCGCTCCAGCCCCGGTCGACGGCGGTCACGACTCCATCCTCGGGCGCGACGACGATCGCTCCGCCGGCCAGCCCCGTTAGGTCGATCCCCGCGTGCCATCGCTTGCAGGCGTTGGCATCACATCCGAAAGGACGCCCTCCGCCGATGCTCCAAGTCGCGAACTTCGGCTTTGCGGAGGGGATGGGCCACGCCGGCTTCGGGTCGCCGGCAGCCATCTCTAGTTGCTCCCATTCGTTGGTCCGTGCCATCGCTACGCCTCCTCGCCTTCGCTCGTCGGCTCGTCCGCGCTCCGCACATCCGCGCCCTCGCCGGTGTCCTGGCTGTCGACGATGTCTTCGCCGACCTGCGCGAGCGCGAACCGGTCTCGCTCGCGGACGAGCACCGGGCTGTCCAAGAACTCGAGCTGTCCGACTCCGCAGGCCTCGGCGACCGTGACGGCGCTCACCGTCACGTGCCGGACCATCTCGACGAGCGCCTCGAGGACATTCGCCGGTCGACCTTGATGGATCCGATCGGCGGCGCGCCGGTAGTACTTCTCGGCAGTCCGCAGCGCCTTGATCGCGCGGGAGCGCTGACCTCCGAGACACTTGGGGCTGTCGATGGCCTCGGCTGCGATCCCGAGCAGGTCATGCGCCTCGCCGAGGAACGCAGGCACCAGCTCGAGCGCGCGCACAAGCCCGCGATACCGCTCCCAGGCGCCCTCGATCGACTCAGCGTCGGTGTCGTCGATGTCCCAGACCGTGTCGCGCTCAGTCAGCGCCCCCTCAGCGACCGTGTACGGAGCTCCCGCGACCTCAGGGCGGGTGATGTACACGCGGCGTGTCGGATGGCCAGGCAGGCGCGCCAGCACATAGTGACGACCGGCGTCCTCAAAGAGGAGGTCTTCGCGCAGGTTGGGGAGGCCCTCGGAGTTCAGTGCTGCTCGGCTGTACCAACGGTCATCGAGCGTATCGTCGATCAGCTTGCGAAGCTCCGCGGTGAAGTCCTCGAAACTCTGCGTGGGCGAACGGAGGTAGTCCCGTAGAACATCGCCGGCCCTGTCGTAGTCGTTCTCGATGAACCACTCGGCGATCTCATGGGGACCGACCGCATGCGCCTGCCGGGCTTCGGCGAGCTTGCGTTGCAGTCGCGCGAGCGCGCTCTCGTCGTCGATCTCGGGGACGTTGGCGAGGAGGTCCCGCGGCACCCGTCGACCCCACCAGAGCATGCCGACATCCCGTAACGCGCTCCAAATCTCCTCCGAGCGCGGCGCCAACTCGAGGTAGCGATCCCAGCCGTCATTGGTCGGCGGTAGCAGGACACCGTCGCGGATCGCGGGGCCGCTCTTGAGTTGGAGCTCCTCGCCGATGACCACGGGCAGCCGCTCGGTGTCCGTGCCGCGTTTTGCCAACTGCTCGCGGAGCGCTGCGCCCTGGCGACCCCACCAACGACCGATGAACGCCTCGTTTGCCCCCTCCCAGCCGAGGTGCGTCCACGAGGTCATGCGAGCGATCGTGCGTCCGAGCGAGAGCGCCGTGTTTGCGTCGTCATCCTCGGGCCACGCGTCTCGGCGTTGGATGTCCGCCGGCTGGATCGCCATCGCCGTGATCTCCTGCGTACCGAGCAGTCGCCAGTGCGTCTCTCCGGCCTTGCGCATCCCGATCACGAGACCCGTCGAACCATCGTGAACACGCCCGAACTCGAAGGCGTCGACCTCTCCCTCGCCGCGCAGCTGGACGACGCGCAGGCCCTCAAACACGGGAGCGCCACCGTCCGCGGGGACGATGCCATCGACCTCGCGAAACGCATACATCGCGCTCGTCCAGGGCCAGGCCGTGCCGGCGCCGCGCTCTAGCGAGGTGAGCCGCTCCTCGGCCTCTGCGCGGAGCTTGGTCGCCCGCTCGGGCTGACTCTGCGCGAGACGTCGAGCGCTTCTAAAGCGGCTGACGGCCTGTCGCATCAGCGCTGCCGCGTTCGCGGCCTGCTTGGTGCGCTCTTCTTCTTTGCGCTGCGCCTTGCGCTTGGCGAGGAGCTCGCGGACGCCGGACTTGTCGCGGGCGATGTATTCCAGCAGCTCCTCCGGCGAGAATTCCTGCTGTGCCGCGGGGTTGTTGGTGTCGCGGTCCTGGCTCTCGAGAAGATCGGTGAGCCACCCGCGTTTGCCGTGGATGACCGAGAATCGATACCCGTCCATCGAGCCTTGGGCGATGTAATAAAGAATTTCGATGACGCCAAGGGTGTTGCCCTGGCGGTACGCCCGGCCGTTGCGCTGTTCGAGATCCGCGGGCGTCCACGGAAGATCGACGTGGTGGATCGCGCAGGTCCGGACCTGGAGGTCGACGCCCTCGTAGGCGACGCTGTTGGCGATGACGACGTCGTAGATCGCCTCAACACCGCCCTCGGGGTCTCCGTTGAAACCATCGGCGATCCGGATCCGTGCGTTGGAGTCGGTCGCGACGGCGTTCATGATCGCGATCCGCTCCTCTGGGATGCCGTGTTCGATCAGGATCTCGCGGATCCACGCGTGGCACGCGACTGGCTCACAGAAGACGATGTGGCCGCACCCAGGCTGAGCCGCGATCCGCTCAGCGATCGCCTGGAATTTGGGCGAGTTGTAGTCGGGCTTGGGCAAGTCACGCTGGATCAACGCTTTGGCCTTGTCCTTGTCGAGGTCCAGGACATCCCACCCGCGCTCAAGCCATCTCGGCAGCGCGCTCGCGGTGACCTTGCGCTTCGCCAGCCCTCCTTCGAGCGCAGTGTTCCAGCCGTAGCCCTCGTCGAGCTGCGAGTGCAAAGCGATGAGGGACATGCGGACCATGTCGCCAAGTACGGCTGCTTGGTCGGTGCTCTTGCCCTCGAGGAGCGCCTTGAGGCGGTCCGTCATCTTCTGGACGAGCTCGTCGTATTTCTCCTCCTGGGCGTCATCCATCTGCACGTCCACCCGCTGGACCCGCGGCTTGGGCAGCTTGATCCCGACCTCTTCGGCGGTCCGAAACTCCGAGTACCGATCGAGGATCCCGCGCAACTCATCCAGCCGGCGAAATCCGACGACTGCGGACTTGCGGACAATATCGAAGTTGGTGTCGAGAACGTCGCGCCCTTCGATCCTGAAGTAGCGATCGACGAAGTCCTCGGGGTCGTGGATGCCGACCTTAGAAAAGGCGTCGTGGTCGACGTATTGGAGGATGTTGTAAAATTCGAGAGGACTGTTCTTCGCGGGGGTCGCTGAGAGGAGCACGACCCCGCTACCGCCGGTCCGCTGGCGGACGAAGCTCGATCGAAAGTCGAGCTGCCATGCTCGCTTCGAGCCGCCTGCGGGGAGGCCCATGTACTTTGGGATTCCCCCTTCGCGCGGCTCGGGAGCGTAGAGGTTCTTGAAGTTCTGGGCCTCGTCGACGATCAGGAGATCGATCCCGAGGTCCTCCCAGCGGATCCCCGGATCGAGCTGGCGACGCTCGTCGACCTCGAGTCGCTCCAGGATGAACCCCTTTACGCCGGTCTCGGCGATCGCCTTCTTGCGCTCGCTCTTTGCCTTCTTCTTTCGGGTCCGGCCGCGAGTGTGCTCATTGCGCTCCTGGAGGCTGATCAGGCGCCGAATTGCGGGAGTATTCTCGGCATAGCGGAGGACCGCGTCGAGGTCGACATGCGTCAGCTTGAGCGCCTCGTAGCTGAGGATCACGGCGTCGTAGAGCCCCGCCTGAAAGCCCGACCACTTGGCGGCGCGCTCTTCAGGCTTGTCCGCCTTGGCGACGGTGATCAGCTGCCGATACTGGTCCTGAGTGATCTCGCCGGCAGCGAGGCGCGAGGCGGCTGCGTTGACCCGCTTGCCGCGGGTGAGCTCGCGACGTGTCGAGCCGATGACCGCGACCCTGTAGTCGGGGAGGCAGCGGGCGAAGTCGCGATGCCACTTCCACACCAGGCTCGGCGGGACCAGCACGACCGGCCGCCGACCCCAGCCCTCCTGTCTCGCGCGAGCGAGGACGCCGAGACCGGTGTAGGTCTTGCCGACGCCGACGTCGAAGGCCAGCAGCCCGCCGCGGGCTTCGATGACTCGACGCGCTGCCGCGTTCTGGTGAGGAGCGAGGCGGATTTGACCGCCCCAGCGGGCGATGTCGAGGGGCTCTCCAGAATACTCGCGGCGAACGTATCGACGATAACCGCGGTTGTAGGCGTCGCGGATCGTCTCCATGCGCGAGGGCTCTTCGCGGACCCAGGCGTTAAAGCTCTGCGTCCACGCGCGCTCGTAGCTCGCGCGGTAGTCCCAGATCTTCAGCTCATTGAGGCCCGATTGAGCACGTACGCTCTCAGCCTCGGGGTCCTGCGAGTGAAGGTCGTTCGGGCCGAAGAAGGTGTTGTCGTGGTTGACCCAGCCCACAAACCAGAGCGTCTCTGGATCCATCGGCGCTTTCTTGAGCGTGTCGTACTCAGTGTCGACGACCTGCATGAGGCCGCCGTTTCGCTCGAGCGCGACCGCGCCGAAGCGGCTGTTGAGGGCCTCGGATACCCACTCCGCGATCATCCCGAGCGGGATGTAGCCGTCGCGTGGAGAAACATCGCCGATGTCCTCGAACTCGACAGGCCCTATCGCCGCGAGGAGCCGTTGCTGTTGGAGCTTGAGCTGCTTCTCGGGGATCCCCTGAGCTTGTGCGATCGCTGGTGGTGTCGGTGCCGGCATTCCGGCCATCGCGAAGGCGTCAGCCATCGCGTGATCCATGAGCATGTTCTGACCCGTTCGCGACCTTGGACCGCCGAGCTGCGACTCGACTCGGTCGAGCTTGGGCCAGAGATCGCCGGTGACGTAGTCGCGCAGCGGGATCAGCTCCTGCATTAGATAGCCGTCGACGCACCACTCGGCGCGGAAGAGCCGGGTGAGCGCTTCTTCCTTCGTTGTGGTGCCGCCTTGGTCCTGATGGAACTCGAGCAGCTCATCGATCGCGATCCGTCGTCGACTGCGATAGAGAAACTCGGCCTGGCCGAGGAGGTCGCTGGGGTCGCCGCTGTAGCGCTCCTCGATCTTCGGCTCGGTGGTCAGGGCGGCAGTCAGCTCGCCGGCCTTGGAGAACGCGTTGAGGAATTGTTGCGCTCCCGGGGTCTCCGCCTCGGCGAGCTGGCGCAGCTCCATCCATGACCAGGGATTGCGGACCCCGAGCTCGACGACCTCCGGCGCACGCTGAAAGTCCCGCAACGACTGGAGAAGCTCCGGCCAGAGCTCGACCGCGCGGAGGCTGCCCTGAGCCCGCTCGGCGAGGTAGTCCGCGATCCGTCCGCCCAAGGTCAGCGCTGCGGCGAGGAGTGGGGTCAGCTCATCGCCAGAGACCGCCTTGCGGACGAGTCGGCTCGCAGTCGCGGCCGGAAACGCGACGGGACGGATGATGCAGGCGGAGCAGAGCGTCCGCTCGGCGAAGGGCGGGAGGCCCTCGAACTCGCCGAGCACCTGATGCTGATAGCGCCCGCTCGGAGTGCTCGCGTCATCGTCGTTCTCTGTGTCGCCGCGCCCCTTCTCCTGACCGAGGACGTACCCGGAGAACTCGTCAAAGTAGTGGCCCTCGACGATGAAGGTGTCGGCCTCGTCGACCTCCGCCAGCTCGCCGCCGCGGGCTCGGAAGAAGAGCAGGTCAGTGACGAGGTTGGCGCCCGGAAAGGTGGCGCTCGGGAGTCGATAGGCGGCCATCAGGTGATGCCGACGAAGGACCCGCTCACGCAGTTCGCGGCGCGCAGCGCTGATCCCCGTGAGAAAGCCGGCCGGGATCAAGAACACGCCGATCCCGAAGGGCGCGAGCAGATCCAGACCGCGTCTCAAAAAGTAGGCGAAGGCCTCGCGCTCGGCGTACTCGGGAGCCTGGTCCCACTTCGCGGTCAGTCCCCGGTTGCCGTAGGGCGGATTGGTGATCAGGAGCCGGAACTTGCCTTGGTCGCGGGCTGTCACCTCGACGCCTGCCGCCGGAAGCCCTCGGCGGTTGGTCTGGCGGTGCAGCCATTCTTCAAAGCTGCCTGAGTGAATGTCGGCGCCGGGAAAGAGCTCCGGGAGCATCTTTGCGGCGATCGTCGACAGCTCGATCGCCGTCCAGCGGATCGGCGGGGTATCGCAGGTGACCTGATTGATCGCGCGCATGAAACGGCCGATCCCCGCGGCGGGCTCGAGCGCCCGGATCACGCCGTCGCGACCGGCGAGGTCCGGGATAAACGGACAGAGCGCGTCGGCGACAGCGACCGCGAGCTTGGTCGGCGTGTAGTACTCGTGGACGAGGCCGAAGCGATCGGGATCCCAGCCCTCGGGGAACTGGTCCTGGTGCTTCTCGATCGAGAGCCCGCCCCAGCCCGAGTAGCCGAGGAGCGTACGCCGGGCGTCATCGGAGAGCGATGCGTTGCCCTTACTCGCGAGCACTTGCATCGCCGCGAGGTTGGCCTTGGCTCGGCGCGACGGTGTCCATTCGTCGGCGGGCGCCTCGATCGCAGACAGACGATCGGCACGCTGGGCGATGAGCTGGTCGAGGATCGTGATCAGATCACCACTGCGACGCACGAGGAAGCGATCGAAGAACGCCTCGCCTACCTCAGAGACGGCGACCGGGCGCCAAAGAGGAACAAGTTTCTCGAAGAAGGTCGCGCCATCCATTACATCGACTCCATGAGCTGTTTCGCGGCGCTGGCGAAGGAGCCGACGAGGCGGTCCTCCTTCTCCTGGTCGCTCGTTTCGTTCGTCTTCGCGGGTTCATCGACAGGTTCGTCGGTCGCCTTCGTCGGCTCCGAGGCGCCCGTCTTCGCCGCTGCGGCATCCTGCGCGGCGGTGTCTTGGAGGCCGTCCGTGTCATCGGCGGTTTCGGCGAGGAGGCTGAGCGCTCGAAGCTCGAGGTCCTCGCGGGACCCGCAGCCGAGCGTGTCGAAGGCCGTATCGCCCTCTCTGACAAAGACGAGGACGAACGAACCGCCGTCGCTCTCCATCACCCGAAGCTCTCCCTCGCCGGTCGGCGCGACACAGAGCTGCCGACCGTCCTTGATCGACTCGCGCCAGGTCAGCTCGACGTCGCCGAGGCGCATACGCTTGGGCGGCGGACAGGCGGCTACGGTGCCGCCGTTGGCCCGAAATACCTCGGGATCCGGCAGTCCGGCGGTGGCGAGCTCTCGTGCGATCTCTTTGAGCGCTTTGATCTCGCCGCATCCGTAGCTGAGGACCTTGTCGTCGTCGTCCTCGTAGAAGAGCCCGTGCGAGCCGCTGAGCATCGGGACCAGCCGAAAGGCTCCCGCTCCGTAGCGGGCGGCAAGGGTCTCGCGACCCATGAGCTCATGGTAGCGCCAACGTAGGCGGACCCGCTCTTGGGACGCTTCTAGGACCTCCGCCTTCGGAGTTGGAGTCGGAGTTTCGGCGACTGTCTCCGGCTCCTGCTCGTTCCCGTCTGGCAGTCGATAGCGAGTCCCGCGACCGCTCCCACGCCGCTCGACGAGACCGGCGTCGACAAGTCGAGCGAGGCCCCCGAGGGCCTGCATTCGATCACCACCGACCGATCTGTACACGGCAGCGACGGACGTCGGTCCATTCTGGACCACCTCCAGAATCCGTTTGTCGTAGGCCTCTCTCGCTTCGATGGTGGAGAGGTCGAGCGCCTTGGAGGTCTTCTTCTTGGGCGCCTTCTTCGGTGAAGACTTCTTAGAGGTCGTCTTCTTGGCGCTCGCCTTCTTGGAGGTCGTCTTCTTGGCGCTCGCCTTTTTGGTGCTTGCCTTCTTGGCTGTCGCCTTGGGCTTTGCGGTCTTTTGCGACGATTCCGGGTCTTTCTCCGCGCCGGCCGTAGCTTCAGCCGTCGGGCTCGGGTCCCCGCGCTTCGGCGACGAGGACCGCTTTGAGCCCTTTGCGCTCATCGCCTCGAGATCCTCGACCGAGCACGGCCAGGCCGCGCCAGGAGCGAGCTCCCGCCGGTGAACACGACCGCTGGAGCGGTCCTTCACCTCCACCGTGATCTTTGAGATCTCGAGTTCCATGGCGACCTAACCCTTCATCCCACTGTTTGGGTTCGGCTTCGAATCACCCTTCGGGGGCTCGCTCTCTTGCGGCAGCGCCTTGCAAGCGCAGGGCTTGTGGCGCGAGCCGAGCTTGAAGCCGATGCCAAGAGCCGCCGCGCTGCTCGCGACGAGGCCGGCGATCTTCCACCAAATTGAAACATGCTCGTGACTATGATCGTGTGTCGTTTCCATTGTGTTCATCCCTTATCAATGTTCGGGCGAGGGCGTAGGCGCCTCCACCCAGTAAGTGTCCTCCCGCAACCTTCGCCGCGAGCTTCCTATCCGCGCTGTAATTCTATGGTGAAGTCTTAGTCTGATGCCTCGCGAGCAAGGTTGAGGTGTTGCCGAAGGCATGGGTCGGGGTTGGCGTCGACCAAGACTCGGAGCTCCTTCGGCAGTCGGCCTCGTGCGCGTAGCAGGGCTCGGCGCATCGCGAAGAAGGCGGCAAAGCGCTGCTGGATGTAGTTGTAGGCGGCTGCACAGATGAACCCGCGCGGACCATTGACCCCAACGTACTTCTCCTCGTGGGCGGTTTGCAGCAGTCCCCCGGAGCGGTAGAGCTGCCCCTCGGCCAGTGGTTCGCCTTCAGCTTGGGGGAGCGCACCGATCAGCTCGCGCGTTGTCTCTCTCCAGTGCCGCCAATGTGCGACCACCTCCCGCGCATCTTGGCGGAGATTCCCTGCGGGGTGCCAAAGAGATGTCGCAACCTCAAGCCCGAGCGCAGCCGGGACATATTCGCCCGATCTGCGCCAGAGAAGACCCGGCGACGGCGCCTGGAGGCGTCGTCCGTAGACCCAAGGAAAGGTCCCGAGAGAGAGCCTGAGAGGCGATTCAAGGCCGCATCCCGGTCGATAGTGGATGACTCGCGGCGCAGGACCCCAGAAGTAGCTAGGGCCGCTATCAGCCAGGAACGCTCTGCGCTTCGCGAGAGTGTCATCTGTCGTCACTTCACGTCCAAGCTCATCTTGTGCTGAGGACTTCCCAGGAGAGTCGAGTCTTGCTGCACGTTCGCGGATCGACCCTCGGCCTTCTGCCGCTGGACCTGAGCTGAAGCAGACTCCGGATGGCACCGATGCGCCGTCAGCATCGATCCGCCATACATTGGTCGTGCGCGCCCCGAGGGTCATAAGCACGGTTTGCCGCACGCGGGCTCGATCGGCGATCGGCTCTTCGTCCTCATCGCCAGAGGCGACCGATCGAAACGCGGCTACCGCGACAGCTGTGCTCTGCGCCAAGCCGAGACGCGTCGTCTTGATCCGCTCCAGCGCTGCATCGAGTTCCTCTGACCAGCCCATCGCCAGCGCGATCATCCTCCACTGGCCTGCGACCCATGCTTCCCGCTCGCGCGTCGAAAGGTAGTCGAAGTCCCCCACAAGGTCGGCGAGCGCGTCGAGGTCAGCTCTGTAGCAGTCCAAGATACTCATCGCTCACCCGCCGATCGGAGTCGGCAGCACGCCGACCAGCTGTTTGAAGATTGACGTGACGCCCGGCCAGTCCTTGGCGACTAGCGTCGCGGGGATCGTCGAAGTATCCGCAAGATCTACGCCGAGCGCCTCCGCGTCATCGAAGAAGCGCGTGCGGACAGCC
>Ga0316189_10001830_pt1 | contig 21030 bp, 19 predicted proteins | sample LowCovwburrow_MG_FD_204930 | JGI IMG/M metagenome (GOLD analysis project Ga0316189, IMG submission 204930) | Coastal sediment microbial communities from Maine, United States - Lowes Cove worm burrow | ecosystem: Environmental > Aquatic > Marine > Coastal > Sediment | place: USA: Maine... | reverse complement strand
CGTATTCGTTAAAGGTCCTGCTTGAGAACCTGTTGCGCCATGAAGATGGCCGCGATGTTACTCGCGACGATATTCTGGCGCTGGCCAACTGGGATCCGAAGGCGGCACCCAGCACCGAAATTTCATTCACGCCAGCGCGCGTCATCTTGCAGGATTTCACCGGCGTTCCGGCGGTTGTCGATCTTGCAGCAATGCGGGACGCGGTCGTCAAACTGGGCGGCGTCGCTTCCGACATCAACCCCTTGTCACCCGCAGAGCTGGTCATCGACCACTCCGTTCAGGTCGACAACTATGGCGCTGCGAATTCGCTGGACCTCAACAACAAGGTCGAATTTCAGCGTAACAAAGAACGCTACTCGTTCCTGCGCTGGGGCCAGTCTGCACTGAAGAACTTCCGCGTCGTTCCGCCGAACACCGGCATTGTCCATCAGGTCAATCTTGAGTATCTGAGCCGCGTTGTCTTTGATACCGAAAAAAGCGGCGTCAGAATGGCCTACCCCGATACGGTCGTCGGCACCGACTCACACACCACAATGATCAACGGACTCGGCATTCTCGGCTGGGGCGTGGGTGGCATCGAGGCGGAAGCCGCGATGCTGGGTCAACCGATTACGATGCTCATTCCAAACGTGGTCGGCTTTAAACTGACCGGCAAGCTCCGGGAAGGCACAACGGCAACGGACCTGGTACTGACGTGCACCGAGATGCTGCGCAACAAAGGCGTGGTCGGCAAATTTGTTGAATTCTTTGGCGATGGTCTGGCGCATATGCCGCTGGCTGATCGGGCGACGCTGGGCAACATGGCGCCCGAGTTCGGTTCAACCTGCGGCATTTTCCCGATCGACGGCGAGACGATTCGATACCTCGAGCTCTCAGGACGCGACAAAGAACATTGTGCATTGATTGAAGCGTACGCCAAAGAGCAAGGCATGTGGCGCCACGACGGCGAGCCGGATGCGCTCTACAGCGACACGTTGGAGCTCGACCTCGGCGATGTTGAGCCGAGTATCGCAGGACCAAAACGACCGCAGGATCGTATCGCGCTGAGCGCCGCTTCCAAAGCCTATGCTGGCATCCTGGAGTCGACGATTGCCGATCGCGATAGTGGCGGCAGCGCCATAGCCCGGATCAATGGCCAGGACGAAGAAATTCGCGACGGAGCTATTCTGATCGCCGCCATCACCAGCTGCACCAACACCTCCAACCCCGCCGTCATGATCGCGGCCGGTCTCGTTGCGAAAAAGGCCGCCGAAAAGGGGCTTAAGGCGCAACCGTGGGTGAAGACCAGTCTTGCCCCGGGCTCCCGGGTCGTCACAGACTATCTGGAAAAAGCAGGACTCCTGGATGACCTTGAGGCCGTCGGCTTCTTTAACGTCGGTTACGGTTGCACCACCTGCATCGGTAACTCCGGCCCGTTGCTGCCCGAGATCGCCGCCGCTGTGGACGAAGGCAATATCGTTGGTACCAGCGTACTTTCCGGCAACCGCAACTTCGAGGGCCGTATCCACGCCCTCGTGCAACACAACTTCCTGGCATCACCGCCGCTGGTTGTCGCATACGCCCTGGCCGGCAACATGGAAGTCGATCTGTTCAATGATTCGCTTGGCAATGACCAGGACGGTAATCCGGTGTTCATGAAGGACATCTGGCCCACGCAGGCGGAAGTTCAGGAAGCAGTCGCCAAGAACATCGACTCCGAAATGTTCCAGTCCAGCTACAGCAGTGTTTTTGAAGGTGACGCCAACTGGAAAAGCATCGATTCCCCGGAAGGCGAAATCTATACGTGGGATGCAAACTCAACCTACGTCAAGAATCCGCCCTACTTCGAAGGGATGACGAAAGAGCCAGCGGCTGTTGCAGACATCAAGGGTGCACGCGTACTGGCGCTGTTGGGCGACTCGGTGACGACCGACCACATCTCTCCAGCCGGTAACATCGCAAAAGACAGCCCGGCAGCGGACTATTTGCGTGAGCAAGGCGTCAATCAGGTTGACTTCAATTCCTACGGCTCGCGCCGGGGCAATCACGAGGTCATGATGCGCGGTACTTTCGCCAACATTCGGCTACGCAATCTGCTGGCACCGGGCACCGAGGGCGGCTGGACATGTCATCAACCCAGCGGCGAACAGATGTCGATCTTTGCTGCATCAGTCAAGTATCGTGAAGAAGGCACGCCGCTCGTCGTCATCGCAGGCAGCGAGTACGGCACCGGCTCATCGCGCGACTGGGCGGCCAAGGGAACCATCCTGTTGGGCGTCAAAGCGGTGATTGCGAAGAGCTTTGAACGAATCCATCGATCGAACCTCATCGGCATGGGTGTCCTCCCGCTGCAGTTCAAGGATGGCGAAGATGCGGAATCGCTGGGCCTCACCGGAAAGGAAACGTTCAGCATTACAGGCCAAACGGACGCGGCAGCGAAGACCGTAACGGTCACAGCAACGGCAGAGTCGGGTAACGCGACCACGTTCGAGGCACTGGTTCGAATTGATACACCGAAAGAACGCGATTACTACGAAAACGGCGGCATTCTCCACTACGTGCTGCGCCAACTGGCGGCCTGATGACGGAAAAATCGGCGGCAAGCATTCTCTCCAGCCGACGATGGACAAAGTCCATCGCTGCCGTGGCGGGGGCGCTTCTGCTTTTTCTGCTCATTGTTGCGTTCTATTTTTCACGTGAACCGGATCTTTTCTGGGTCAATCGATCGGCTGATCCTGAACTCGCCATTGTTGGTGTGTCGACGACCGACACATTGATCCGCGTCGCTGAGACGCTGCTCGATAAGCAAGGCGGATATCTGTCGAATGACAAGATGCCACCGGGCGTCTTTCTGGATAACATTCCCAGTTGGGAGTTTGGTGTTGTGGTGCAGTTGCGCGACCTCGGTCGTGTCATGCGCGACGATTACACACGTAGCCAGTCACAGTCCAAAGAAGACGATGACGTTGCTAAAGGTGCGCCGAAGTTCTTCTTCGACAACGACTCCTGGATTTTTCCGGCAACAGAATCTGAGTATCGCGCCGGCATCGACTACTTCATCGACTATCGTAGCCGTCTGATGGAAGGCGACCCCGACACACAGTTTTATGCGCGCGCCGACAACCTGCGCGAGTGGTTATCGCAGGTTGAGAAGCGCCTGGGAAGTCTCACACGACGACTCGGCAACAGTGTCGCCGCCAATCGCATCAACGATGATCTCGCCGGCGATTCGGCAGCGGAAGCTGCCGGTTCACAGCCGGATACCGTCAACGTTCGTACGGGCTGGTTCCAGGTCGACAACGTATTCTTCGAAGCACGCGGTACTGCCTGGGCTCTGGTTCACTTCTTTCGCGCTGCGGAGTTCGACTTTGCCCGCGTAATTTCGGATAAGAATTCAGCAGCCAGTGTTCGACAAATCATTCGGGAACTGGAAGCCAGCCTGGAACCGCTGAGTTCGCCGATTATTCTCAATGGCGGCGGCTATGGTCTTTTCGCCAACCATTCCCTGGTCATGGCTAACTATCTGGCACGCGCGAACTCCGCGGTGATAAACCTTCGTGAGTTACTCGATCAGGGTTAATCAATCTGTTTCTTATCCGAGATCATCGACCCGACAATGATGGCAATGACCGCCATCGTCCAGACAATCACTGCGCCTGTTGGCAAATCCAGCAAAAAAGAAATCAATATCCCAAGCCCATAGGAAGCTGCACCGATAAGGTAGCCCGACAGCAAGCGATTGCCTCGCTTTAAGCCGGCCGTGGCCAACGCAGGAATGATCAGGCTCGCGAACACCAGGTAGATACCGACGATCTGCACGGACACGGTAACGACCAGAGCAAACGCGATATAGAACGCGAAGGCGCCCAAACGGCTCCGCAAACCGAAAAAGGCCAACAATACTGCCACGTACAATATCAGCACCGGCAATAACGATGCCCATGTCGTCCAAAGAATCTGACCAACCAGCAAATCTTTGAGGTGCTCGCCGCCGTGTGGATTCCCTGCAAGAATCAGAATTCCACCGGTTGCTGCCAGAATGAACAGCACGCCAATCAAAGGCTCCTGAATTTTTGCCCATCGTCGCTCGGTCCAGTGCAATCCGACGGCCGCCAAAATAGCAGCGCTCATCGCGGCGAGTTGCACCTCTATACCGTGCGGATCCCAATCCATTGCTTGCGCTGCAATCACGCCAAGCCCGGCAACCTGTGCGATCGCGATATCGATGAAAATTATGCCGCGTCTCAAGACCTCCTGCCCCAATGGCACGTGCGTGCTCAGAACAATCAGCCCAGCGGCAAACGCCGGGGCGATGATGGTCCAGTCAATGGCTTCCATTAAGGCGTAGCCTCCAGCAATTGATCGATGATGTTGTCAAACAGCCCGAACAGGTCGTGCGCCTCCGCCGTTCCACCCACCGTCAATGGCAATTCTATAGCAGGTATACCGCTTCGCTCGGCCAGCCACTGTGAGGGTTTGTCGTCCTGGTAGGGCGAGCGGATGATCACATCCGCACCGCCGTCCTTGAAGTCACGATTCAGGCGACTGAGAAAGGTTGCCGTTGGCGGCAAACCGGCAACCGCTTCGAGAGTAGCCACCTGCTCCATGCCCAGCCACTTGACGAGATACACCCACGAATTGTGATGGGTAATGACACGCAGTCCACGCAGTGGCGCCGCCCTTTTTTCCCAAACGCCAACCGCTTCAAGCCATCGGCTAAGGAACGCATCCGCGCGTTCCTGATATCGGCTTGACTCAGCCGGATCAATCTCCTGCAATCGGGCAGCCAAAGCCTTAGCGATAGTGGCGATGTTGTGTGGGTCTGTCTGTACGTGCGGATTGCCGAAGGGATGAATATCCCCCCCCGCTCGATCGACATCGTCAGTGGCACCCAGTCTCAAGACAAAGCTGCTTGCCTCAAAATAGCCAGGTGCACCTGGACGGACTGCGGGATTGTTGGCCTTCTGTAGCAGCGCTGGCAACCAGCCGATCTCCAGCTGTGCGCCGCTGCAGATGACCAGGTCGGCTCCTCTCACTTTGGCGATCAAACTCGGCCTCGCCTGAATGAAGTGCGGATCCTGCAGCGCCGTGGTCGCGGCGCTGACGCTGACAAGATCGCCCGCAATCGCTTCCGCGAGCGCGGCCCACTCAGGCTCACAGGCGAATACCTTCACGGATGCCCGCGCTGCGGGCGAGGTGCCGACCAGTGTGACAACCAGGCCAACGACCAGGGCGGCGTGCAACACGCGACGTCTGTTGAGGAACCCCATCAAAACGTATGCGCCCCGTGAGCGCCAATACTGTGGAAGTATTGCAGGCCGAGTTGGTTGTCGTCCTCAAGACCTGACTCGTCGCGAGTGAATTGCAAGCGTAGTCGACTGAATTCACTGTTCGCCCAGTCACCCATAATCGTGATTCGCCGCGGGTCGCTCAAGGGTGCCGCAAGTGCCGTTCCAGCAAACGCATCGCCGGGATTATCCGACGACAACGCATCGAAGCGTGCGCCGATGCGCCAGCGGCTCACGGGCTGGAATATGGCCTGTGCGTACCAGCCAGTCTGGTCATTGTCGTAAACCTGTGGCGACAACCCTGCCCCCTCGTAGATGCCGGATTCTTCGCGACGCATGTATTCGGCCTGCAGAATCAAATTGCGGTCCTTCCAGTTGCCATCTTTCGCCCACTTCCAGACAAACTGTGCCGTCATGAGTGTTGAATCACCCGAGAATAAAAACGGATCGTCCTCGTCACCCGATGCGCGATTGATTGGCGATGCGTCCAGCAAGGAAACGCCGGCCAGCCAGCTACTGTCCGTGCCTGCATCGGCGCCGACGTTCGCGAACAGCGAGTAGCTGCCGAAGCCGTTATTGTCCGCGCCAGCGGACGGATAAGCGCCGCCCCGCAAAAGCTCAGCACCGATCTCGATAAACGTGTCTGTTGGCGCCAGCCAACGCGCCTGTATGCCATCATCCCGCAACTGATTGGCCAGAAACGCCTGGTACGGTAAGGGCTGGTCTGCAAAGTCCCAGCTGTGGGCATGCTTGTTGTTCAAGTAGCCAATGCCGGAGAAAAATCGACCGAATTTGGCGCCAAAGCCAGCAGGCAATGCCGTGGCCTCAACCCAGGCCTCCTCAATCTCTACAACGGCCTCGCCATCCTCGACAGCCAGTGCCGCCGTCAGCATCGCCGCGAACTTGTCATCGACATTCGAACTCAGGATCAACTCCGTCTCGCCAAGCGCCAGGCCTTCTGTAATGGGACCGGCCTCACCGCCGAAGGGAAACCCCTGCACCGCGAGATTCTCGGGATTACCCGAATAATTCCACGCACTGCCAGAGAATATGACGCCGATCGCTGGATTGAACTCCGCTCCGGTGTTGCGTGGCATCGAGCCGCTGCTCTGCGAACTGGCGCTGGCTTGTCGTGCATTTTGTTCAGCAACGGCCAGACGTTGTTCAAGATCAGCAATTCGTTGCTCGTAGTCGTTGCGAAGCGCTGTGAGCTCCGCCCGGATGTCCTCAATTCCCGTCTCAGCAAGGGCTGCATGGGGAATGCCAAGGGTTAGCGTGAGTAACACGCCCTTCAAATAATTGACGCGCATCGCATCAACTCCTCTATGAAAAGAAAAACTCGCCGGCAAGTGCCGGATCGTGATGGGTTCTTTTTAGAGGCGGGGCGGCCCGCGTGGGAATGCTGTATCGGTTTTGCTGAATGCGAGGCACGATATCGCCTCAAGAGACTGACTGCAGCCGCCGCGCTCGACAGCAATGGCCGCTGTATCAGCGCTGGCGCAACACGCGGTACCGAAAAAGGCGGCGCACATGGCACAATCGATCGAATCACTGGGCACATGCGATGCCGCATGCGCGTTCAGGGCGCCCACTGAGAGCATCAGCGTCAACAGCAATACGGCAGCAGATTTTCGGGTCGGTCGCGTCATCGGAATTTGATTATTTGCCATTCCCGCAGGTATGACAATGAAAATCGTGCGCCGTTCGCTGCGATTTCAGTAAATTCCGACCCAGGTCGGGATTCGTTTCCAGCAGTTGTTCAGGTCCTTGTCCAGGCGTTTATAGTCGCTTTCGAATTCCCCGACATGTCGCCAGAAGCGCACCGAGTGATTCATGTGACGGGCATGGCAGAGCTCGTGAATCATCACGTAACGCAGGTGTTCAGGGGCAAGGAACATCAGGCAGTAGTTAAGACTGACGGTGCCTGTGCTTGAATGGCTGCCCCAGCACGTGCGCTGGCCGCGCACATGCAGTTTCTTGAAGGAATGACCGGTCTCACGCGATAACTCGCAAAGACGCGGCAGAAACTCCGACTTGCCGAGACTGATCAGCCAACGCTTTAAAGCCGCTACACACAGCCCTGCATCGCGGGTCTTGCCTTTCAGAACGAGCGTATCGCCGCTGGCGCGATAGCGCACGGCTCTGCTGCCGGTCTCGGGCTGATAATCCACCCTGAACGTCCGGCCGATGCCTGCCAGACGCACCGTAGCTGGCAATGCAAAAGGCTCTGGGGCATGTTCGGCTGCGAATTGATCACGCGCTTTTCGAATCCAGTCGCTGTGCGCCTCGACAAATTCCCGCACGACTTTCGGCTGCGTCCGCTTTGGCACGACGACCTCGACACGTCCGCGCGGAAAGACCTTGATCGACAAGCGCTTGGCTCGGCCACTTTCGCGCACAGAAAAGCCCGACAATTCGTCGGGCTCTTTGCAATCCGTAAACAGGGATAATTGGTTCGCTGCGCTTTGCACAGCCGTAGTCTACTGAATATTACGGACGCTCGCCGCTGAATCGCACGGCATCGTCCATCGACATCACACCAGAAACACCACCGACCCTGGCGCTATCGCTGATATAAAGCTCAACTTCCCACTCAAGCTCGATGTCGCCCTCGACCGTTGCACCTGGCCCAATAGTGACCTTGGGCATGCGGCGCTTTTTCTTGCTGCCCCAGCCGCCTGGTTTTTCGACAATAACGTCGCCTTTAACCACCGTGTCGCCGTAGAGCTCAATATCACCGGTTACCGTCGACACGTCACCACCGACTGTCACTCCGGTCAGGCTGATCTCGCCGTTAACATTGCTAACGTCATCACCGGCCGAGCTGCCCTGTTTCATCGTGATACTGCCGTTAACCGTCTCAACACTGCCCTCGACCGTCGTGGACTCCCCGATTTTCAGGGCACCATTCACGGTGCTCACGCTGTCTGCCACGACGTTGTCGTCAAGCCTGACGCTACCGTTGACCGTCGATGCGTCCCCAACACGAGCGCCAGAATCAATACGCACCGTTCCGTTGACCGTGCTGACGTCACCGTCCACGGTCGCGTCGGCACCGACTGTAATGCTGCCATTCACCGAACTGGCGCCGTCCGACATTTCACCGTCGCCAATTCTGATGCTCTTGTTCAGCGTTCCGGCATAAGCGGGTATCGCCAGCAATACAGCCAGCAAAGCGATCGTGAAGGTCGATTTCGTCATGATTTTTGCCATTTTCAGGTGTCCTTTTGTGCGTTTCATAGCTATTGGATACCGCTCGTCGGCGAATGGTTGCAATGCTGGCCCGACAGGCCGCGTTTCGTTACTCTTGCGCCATGCCAGACGCCCTTGAAGCCCGAAATCTCATCAAACACTACCCTGGCGTGCGCGCCGTTGATGGCGCCAGTTTTACGGTTCGCGAAGGTATTTGTTTCGGCCTCTTGGGGCCAAACGGAGCCGGAAAGACGACCACGGTCGAGATTATCGAGGGCGTTACGGCAGCAACGTCAGGCGACGTGCTCTACTACGGCGAGATTGCCGGCAAACGTTTTCGCGAGGAAGCCGGAATTCAATTCCAGAATACCGCGTTGCAGGACTACATCACGGTACGCGAAACCATCGAAATGTTTCGCACACTTTACAAGCGCCAAGCCAATTTCGACGACCTCATTGAGCAGTGTTCGCTGGGTGAGCTGCTCGATCGTGACAATCGCAAGCTCTCCGGCGGTCAAAGGCAGCGATTGCTATTGGCGGTTGCGCTGGTAAACCGACCCAAACTGATTTTTCTCGACGAACCCACAACCGGCCTCGACCCACAGGCACGCAGAAATTTCTGGGACCTCGTGCAAAGCATTCGCGCAGGTGGATCTACGATTCTGCTAACGACGCACTACATGGACGAAGCCCAGGTTCTCTGCGACGAGATTGCCATCATGGACTCTGGGCGCATCATCAAACAGGGTTCCCCGGAGGAACTCCTGCGACAACAATACGATGGCCTGATTATCGAACTGCCGCTAGCCGACGTGACCGGGGACCTCGATCAGATCGTGCACACCCGTCATGAGAATCTTGGCATTATCGAAATTACGACGACCGACGTCGCGCGAAGCCTGCAGGAATTGACGCCGTTGGTCACAGATCTTAATCACATCAAGATACGGCAACCCGACCTCGAAGATTTGTTTCTCGATCTGACCGGCCACACACTGAGGGCATGACAGAATGTGGAGTCGAATCTATGCGATCTTCCAGGCCCGCAATCGCGAATTTCTGCGCGATCGCGCGTCACTTTCCTGGAACCTGATACTGCCAGTGGCGCTGATGTTCGGGCTGTCCTTTGCGTTTGGCAACGATCGCGATGCCTATACCGTCGGTGTATTGCAGCAAGCCGAAGAGATAGACACATCGAGCCACCCATTTCTTGAAACACGCTTTATCAATTTCGTCGCCTACGACGATATCGACACGGCGCTAAACAAGGTTTCACGCCATCAGCTCGACCTGCTCGTCGAGTTTGGTGACGAGCCACGCTATTGGGTGAACCCGGAATCACCGAAAGGCTATTTCGCGGAAATCACTTTGCTACAGGCGGGCGCACCCGCCTCAGGCAACCTTGAAAAGCAGCAGATTCAAGGTCAGGCAGTTGGCTATGCCGACTGGCTGCTACCCGGCATTCTGGGGATGAACATGATGTTCAGCTGCCTGTTCGGCGTCGGCTATGTTGTGGTCCGTTACCGCAAGAACGGCTTCCTTAAACGACTGCGCGCGACCCCACTGACGTCGTTCGAATTTATTGCAGCGCAAGTCGCATCGCGAATTGTCCTAATACTAATGATCACGACGTTTATCTACATCGGCACGCACGTGCTTCTCGGTACGCGCATGGAGGGCAGTTACTTCACTCTGTTTCTTATCGCTATCGTTGGCGCGATATCGCTGGTTTCGCTGGGGCTTGTCGTCTCGGCACGCGTTACAAGTGAGGAGCTCGCCGGCGGGTTACTGAATCTGATCAACTGGCCTATGATGCTGCTATCAGGCGTGTGGTTTTCACTGGAGGGCGCACCCGAAATCATTCGTTCCATTGCGAACATCTTCCCCCTGACTCACATCTTAAATTCTGCACGTGCGGTCATGCTTGACGGAGCGACACTCGGTGACGTCGCACCCAGTCTTATCGCCCTGACCGTCATGAGCGCAATTTTCCTCGCAATCGGAGCGAGAATATTCCGCTGGGGAGCATTGTAAGTCATGACCTTCTCACTCGTAGACATCGGCGCAAATATTGCGCACGACAGCTTTGACGACGATCGAGACGCCATGATGCAGCGGGCAGCCGATGCGGGCGTCGCACAGATTGTCATTACGGGTAGCAGTGATGACAGCAATCGACGCGCTGCCGAACTGTCAGCAGCCTGCCCCGGCACGCTGTATGCAACAGCCGGTGTTCATCCGCACCATGCAAGCGATTACACCGATGAAAGCGACGCGTTGATTCGCGATCTCATCCAGCAACCCAATGTTGTCGCCGTCGGCGAATGTGGTCTGGATTACTTCCGCAATTTTTCGCCGCGAGACGCGCAGCTGTCGGCGTTCGCACGCCAGCTTGAAATTGCGAAGACGTCCGGCCTGCCGGTTTTCCTGCATCAACGCGATGCACACGATGACTTCGTCGACGTTCTCGAACCGGCATTGCCCGAACTTTCACGGGCTGTCGCGCATTGCTTTACCGGTGAGGGCGAGAGTCTGCGCGAATATATAGCGATGGGCCTTTACATCGGGATCACGGGGTGGATCTGTGACGAGCGCAGAGGCAAGCACTTGCATGACATCGTGCACCTCATTCCGGACGACCGCCTGCTGCTCGAAACGGACGCACCCTACTTGCTGCCCAGAACGATTCGGCCGCGACCAAAAAGTCGTCGTAACGAACCCATGCACTTGCCGGAGGTATTGCGCGTTGTTGCCGAGGCCCGAGGTCAATCAGAGGCGCATATCGCCGCGATTACGACTGCCAATGCCAGGGCGTTCTTCGCTATCTGAACGACGGCAACAGCCAACTAGAGAGGCTGCATCAGCAGCGCGCGATAGATCCCCAGGTCGTGTCGTGAAAAGCAACAAAACAGGACCTCGCCAATGATCGGTGTGCTCTCTACCGCCAAACCGACGGCGGTGACCGCAATGCGGGCAGCGCCTTCTATCGGATAGCCGAATGCACCCGCACTGATTGCCGGGAAAGCGATCGAATGCGCACCACACTCCTCAGCGACCTCGATACAGCGGCGATAGCAGGACGCGAGTTGCTGCGCCTCTCCGCTCTCCCCGCCCTGCCAGACCGGACCGACCGTATGAATGACGCGCTGCGACGTCAGGTCAAACCCCGGAGTCAGTTTCGCATCGCCAACATCGCAACCGTGCAGTTTACGGCAGGCTTCCAGCAGCTTTGGGCCCGCGGCCCGATGGATTGCGCCGTCGACGCCGCCGCCGCCCAGGAGCGTCGAATTCGCAGCATTAACGATGGCGCCGACGCTGAGCGTCGTAATATCGGCCCGTATGGCTCGCAGTGTCGGCACAGTGACTCCGTCAGTGACCGGTGCTCAACGCTTCCTTGCGTATCTTCTCCCAATGGGGCTTGAAAGCTTCAACCTTGAACTTCGCAGCATTCTTGTCGGTCTCGCCAAACTCGCGTACGAGGTCTGCAATATTCGAGACCATATCCGGAGTACCCTTAGTGAACTCCGCGCCATCCATAAACAAAATACGCCCCGCTACGGGGACTTCTCTAACGATCTGCCGAACCGCGGCGATCCGGTCGTACAGAGCGGGCTGTGGGTTGGAAAACGTAAATCGTCGTTCATTGCTGATGACGCTCCAGTCCTTTAATTTGTCGCCACCGAATACCGTTCCCTGCACATCCTTAATTTCAAGGATCAGCAGACCCTGCGATGTCAGCAACAGATAATCGACCAGGATCTCACCTTCATCGGCATTCGGAACAATCAACGCTTCGATGCGATCGTAGCTGATATCGGCAAGTGCTTGCTCCAGCCCCCCTGCGCGACCCCGCACGAGTTTCACAACCGCAAAAATCAACAACGCAACCACCAGCAGGAGCAGCGGAACCACCCAGGGGTTTTCGGAAGATTGCAGAAAGTCGGCCATTACAGCCAATTATCCTATGGCTTACAGCGCCGCAGCAAGCGAGTTGAGATTGGGATCAATCGAAATCGAGCTCGCGGGACGGGCCAGAATTTCGGCGAGTACTGGTGGCAAAGGAATCTCTGCGCCAATAATGGGTTCGACAATCGTTTCAAACTTTGCCGGATGTGCGGTTGCCACCAGAATCCAGTCGGTATTCTCCGCTGCTTCGCTCGTCAAACTGCGCCAGGTGTGCGTCGCCGTCGCCGTATGCGGGCAGGTTGCAAAATGGAAGCTCCGATAGTCTTCGCTGATTGCTGCGCGAATTTGTGCATCAGAAACGCTCGAGATGCCGAGCTGCTCTTTCAGAACATCTGCCTGGCCGACGAGCCTGCGCAGGCGCTCCATATTGCTGGGGTCACCGACATCCATTGCTGAGGCCAGGGTTTGCAGACTGGCGCGCGGCAACCACTCAAGGGTTTCGAAGTAGTCCGAAATCGTGCGGTTGGCATTGGTCGCGAGAATAATCGGCCCAATCGGCAGACCCATTTCACGCGCCATGATGCACGCAAATGCGTTACCAAGATTGCCGGTTGGGATGATAAACCCCGGGGCGTTACCGGTTGCGCGATAGTGTCTTAAGCTCGCGTCCGCGTAATACGTGCTCTGCGGCAGCAATCGACCAATATTAATGCTGTTCGCCGAACTGAAGCGATGCTTGGCATTGAGCGCTCGATCCGCCATGGCGGCCTTCACCAGCGCCTGGCAGTCGTCAAACGACCCATTCACTTTTATCGAGACGACGTTATCACTCCAGCAACACAGCTGATGCTCCTGGCGCTTAGAAACACGTCCATCCGGAAACAGTACGGCAACGCGCATGCCCGGCCGACCGTCAAATGCGGCCGCGACGGCACCACCGGTATCGCCCGATGTCGCGACCAGAATCGTCAATGGCGCCTCGACGTTACCCTCAAGACGTGACAAGCAGGCCGCAAGAAACGCGGCACCAACATCCTTAAACGCGGCCGTTGGACCGTGAAATAGCTCAAGCATTGAAACACTGCGCTCAGGTACGCCAAGATCGATGGTAGGTATTGAAAAGCCGAAGGTCTCGGCAACGATAGAATCCAAATCGGCCTCAAGCTTGGAGCCCGAAAAAAATGGCTTGAGCAGCACGCTGGCGACGGCCTCGATGGAATTTGACGCAGCGAAAGAATCGATTTCAAACACCGGCAGTGACTCGGGCAGAAACAGACCGCCGTCGGGAGCGATACCCATCCGCAACGCGTCATCAAGATTGACAGGTCCGGCACCGCGCGTACTAAAATAATTCATCCCTGCTCTCTACTTCATTTTTCTAACGATGCGCCTGGCGCATTCATTGAACTAATCCAGCTCTGACACCCGATACCCTGCCCGCGACACGCTTGCTCCATCGCGCTGGCGATATTGCGTGCATCAGATTCTTTGGCCAACGCGAACATACTGGGCCCGCTGCCTGACAGCGTGCAACCAAGCGCACCGGCCTTGTAAGCGGCTGCTGTTACCTGATCGAAGCAGGCGACGTTGCCTTTACGATGCGGTTCGATCGTGACGTCGCGCAAGGTCTTAGCGATTAAATCAATGTCGCTGGTTGCACACGCATGGACAAATCCCGCCAGCAAGCCCTGCTGTTGCAGCCAGAGTTTCATCGTTATGGATTTGGGCAAAACGCGGCGCGCGTGCGCCGTGTTGACCTGAAGGTCCGGATGCAAAAGCACTGCGCTCACGCCGTCAGGCGTCGGCAGGTGGTAGATATCGGGAAGCAAGACCTCCGGGCAAAGAATCAGGCCGCCGAAAAGACTGGGTGCAACATTATCCGGATGCATGCCGCCGCTCGCGTACTTTTCGCCTTCCAGCGCATACGGCAGCAATTGGTGCGTCTCGAGTGGCTCTTCCAGCAGGGCGTTGACGGCGACCGCACCGGCAACCGCCGACGCCGCAGAGCTGCCCATGCCCGATTGCAGTGGCACGCCTTTGAACACTTTGAGTTCCACCCCGCCATCACCGTGCTCATCCCAAAGCGCTTGTGCAGCAATAGATGCGGTGTTCTCCGTCGGTACGGTCGACAAGTAAGGATGAAGCTCACCATCCAACCCGCGCACCTCGGTGACCGTGACGTGATCACCGTCAGTTCGCCGCGCTGAAACACGATCGCCGGCGCCGGCAAGTGCCAGACCCAGCATGTCAAAACCAACACCCACGTTGCCAATAGACGCTGGCCCGTAAGCCGTAACAAAATCAGACATAAGCTTCGCCTGTATTCAAATAATTAGCGAGACGCAATAAGTCTGCGAAGACACCCGCTGCCGTCACTTCGGGACCGGCACCAGGTCCCTGGATAACCAGCGGATTGGCGGAATAGCGCTCCGTTATAAATTGCACAATATTGTCGGTCAGGTTGATGTTGCAGAATGGGTGCGAATCATCAACCTCTGTAAGCGCGACCTCCGCGCTGCCATCCGCGCCGAGTTGCGCCACATAGCGCAGCTGCTTTTGCTTCGCCGCAGCCGACGCAAACAGCTCGGCCATTTCGTCATCGTAGTTAGAAAGCTGCTCCAAAAACTCATCAACCGAGCAATCACGTAGTGCCTCGGGTACCAGGTTCTGCACGGGAAAGTCGCCGATTTCGATGGTCTGACCGATTTCACGCGCCAGGATAGTCAGCTTTCGCGCAACATCCATGCCGGATAAGTCATCCCGCGGATCAGGTTCCGTATAGCCACTTTCCTTGGCTTCCCGCACGATTTCGGAGAACGGCTTACTGCCGTCGTAAACGTTAAACAGGTACGCGAGCGTGCCCGAAAAGATACCGCTAATCGACTTGACCTGATCGCCGGTCTGCACAAGATCGGCAACGGTCGTAATGACTGGCAGGGCTGCACCCACTGTCGTTTCGTAAAAGTAATGCGTGCTACCGACACGCGCTGCATCTTTGAGAGCCTGATAATCGCCGTAGCTGCCGCTGAAGGCTTTCTTGTTCGGCGTGATGACATTGATGCCGGCCGCCAGCCAATGCGCGTAGCGTGCGGAAATCGCTTCACTGGCAGTACAGTCAATAATAACGGCGTGGGGCAAATGATCCGGTTTGAGATGTGCCGCAAACAGGTCGAGATTCAGATCCTGTGCGGATGACTCGAAGTCCTCTTCGAACCGTTCGAGATCGATACGGCGATCCGCCAGCAGCATCTTTTTAGATCGTGCAATACCACGAATGCGAAGATCCAGATTGAAATTCTGCTTGAGGTTCTCGCTTTGCTTCTGAATTTGGCGCAGCAAGGCGGAGCCGACCGTTCCCGGCCCGATCAATCCGATGGACAGCGTCTTTGCCGATAGATAGAAACCGGAATGCGCTGCACGCAGTGCCTTTGTGGCGTCCGCAGAATCCACCACGGCTGAGATATTGCGCTCGGAGGATCCCTGCGCGATTGCACGGATGTTGACGCCAGCGCGAGCCAGTGTGCCGAAAAACTTTGCCGCGATACCGGGTGTGCCCGCCATACCATCGCCAACAACGGCGATAATGCTTTGCTGCTCAGTGACGTCAACACTCTGTATCTGGCCGTTCTCAAGTTCCTCAGCAAACTCATCGGCGATTACCTTGCGGGCCCGATGAGCCAGCTCCTGTGGCACTGCCGCACAAATAGAGTGTTCGGAGCTCGCCTGAGAAATCAGCGTCACCGAGACGCCAGCATTCTTTAGCGATGCGAACAGTCGGTCGGCCGTACCCGGGACGCCAATCATGCCGGCGCCTTCCAGATTGACCAGCGCCATACTGGCGACGGCCGTAATGCCCTTGATGCGTTCCGCAGGTCCACCCTCGGCCGTAATTCGACTGCCAGGGTGGGCCGGGTTGCGGCTGTTGCGAATCACGACCGGAATATCGTTTTCAACCGCTGGGCCAAGCGTCTGCGGATGAATGACCTTAGCGCCGAAGTAGGCAAGCTCCATCGCCTCGTTATAGGTGAGTTGGTCAATGACCTGCGCTTCCGGAACCCGGTTCGGATCCGCACTCATGACACCGTCGACATCCGTCCAGATATCCAGCTCATCCGCTCCTGTCAGCGCTGCAAAAATAGCCGCTGAGTGATCGCTGCCATTGCGCCCCAGGGTTGTTTGCAAGCCGTCTTCGTCGACCGCAATAAAGCCTGTAATGACTGCAATGCCTTGAAAATCGCTGGCGAGCAACGCATCCATACGTTGCTGGGAGCGATCCCAGATAACCGTTGGGCCCAGCTCGCTTTCGCGGACAGTGACGACTTCGCGCGCATCGATCCAGGTTCCGCCGCGCTGGGGCGAGAGCTCTTGCAGATAGGCCGCCAACAGACGCGCCGACCAGATCTCGCCGTAACCGGAAACGACATCTCTCTCGCGCTGCGGTGCGGATTTGAGCAACGCAACCGACTTCAGGACGTCTTTAATGTCCTCGGCATCCGCGCCCCACTGATCCAGAATCCTTACGAGACCATCGCCATCCAGGAGTTCGCGTGCAGTCGCCGCATACCGTTCTCCGATCACGTGCAACTTCGACTGCGAATCGACGGCCTGCTCAGCGGTCAGCACCAGATCGATCAGTGCGTCGGTCATTCCGCCCATCGCAGACACAACGACGCCCATGCGGCTATCGTCGTAGCTCAGAACGATACCGGCTACACGCTCGAAACAGGCCGCATCAGCCAGACTGCTGCCGCCAAATTTGTGAATTTTCCAGCGATTTTCCGCCACTTTCGAAGGCACCCTATACTCAAAGGCGTGAATGATAGCGGCACTTTCGAGCCCCGTCGCCTGTTTTATCAGAAACCATTTCTGGTTCGAGAAACCACGATACGTCGGAGGGGAAAATGGTGGGGCGTGTAGGGATCGAACCTACGACCGGTCGGTTAAAAGCCGAATGCTCTACCGCTGAGCTAACGCCCCATCTGGGTTTCGGGTGGCAGGCTGCCACCGGAATGCCGGCGGCATGATACCCCAAAATGGCTAAATAACAAGCGCCACTTCAGTACCCGACAATGCTGCACTAGACGCCCTCGTCATCCATTCGCTGCAGACGCTGTCCAGCCAGGCGTGCAGCCGTCGTTTCCGAGTACTCCGTCCGTACTCTGGACAATGCCGTTCGCGCGGCGCTCCAGCGCTTGAGCTCGTAGTTGCAGTAGCCCATCTTCAAGAGCGCATCCGGCACTTTACGAGACTGCGGGAACTGATTGATGACGACCTCAAACTCTCCCAACGCCCGCTCGAACGCCTGCGTTACATAGTGTGACTCGGCCAACCAATACTGCGCATTGTCGGCCAGCTCGCTGTCCGGGAATGTAACGAGAAACTGCTCAAAGGCCAGCGCCGCAGGTTCATAACGTTGCTCTTTGAGCAACTCGAAAGCAGCCTGGTAATTATCCCGATCGGATCCGCTGGGCATCGGCAGCTGCCCCGGCGGCAGAGTACCGCCGTCCATTACGTTGACTGAATTGCGATCCCGAATGGAAGCTTCCAGTTCCTGGATACGCGTATCCAGGTCCACGTATAACTGGCGTTGCCGCTCGTCGCTGCTCTCGGAGCTATGCTCGAGTTCCTCGACGCGTCCCTGTAACTCATCGCCACGGCGTTCGACCACCCCAACCTGTTGGCTGAGATTAACGAGGCTCTGGTTCTTCAATATACGCTCGACGCTCTCAAGCCGTCCCTCAAGCTCCGTGAGCTTGATCAGCATCGGGTCGTCTTCGGCCGGTGGTATTAGCGCGCAACCAGCCGCCATGATGGCGGCTGGTGCGAGCAACAGTAGCTTGGTTGCCTTCAATGTCTTCTACCGCCTAGTTGGTGTAGGTGATCTCAACGCGCCGATTCTCGGCGTAATCACTTTCCGAACTGCCCATTGCAACGGGCTGTTCTTCACCAAAGCTCACGGTCTGAATCTGTGACGCTGACACGCCCTGAATCATAAGCATTTGACGAACCGCCTGCGCACGTCGCTCACCGAGGCCAATATTGTATTCGCGCGAACCGCGCTCATCAGCATGGCCGTCAAGACGCACGTTACCCATACTGTCATTGAGCTGCATCGCATGACGTGAAACCAGTTCCTGGTCTTCAGCGCGTACTTCGGAAGAATCAAAATCGAAGTAAATCACCATGCCAAGCTCACCAGCACTCGGATCATTCATCTCGGCGCCGCCAAACGGATCACCATCACCCATGCCAGCGGTATCGGCGCTCGAGTCGTCATTTCCGTAGGTGGTATCCACAGGATCCGGATCGGCGATCGGTGTCGAAGGACAACCCGCTAACATCGCGCCCAGCAATGCAACGGCAAAAATCTTAAAATAACTCATAAAAAAACCCTTTTTCTAAGCGAAGAAAAATATTAAAAATCAAACACTAATCGTATTTACTTAATGTAAATACGCGTTACTGAAACCTTGGAAACGGCGACCATACCGGCTCTCGCACATCGCCACGTCCCGACGCCATCTTCTGCCGGATGAGCCCGTCCGCTGAGACCGACTCCAAAACACCATCGCCATCCTGGCGAGTCGCGTAAATCAGAATATCGCTATTCGGTGCAAAGCTCGGCGACTCGTCCTGACGACCCGTCGATAATACCAGCAAGTCCTTGCGCTCCAGATTCATGACCGCAATGCGATAATTGCCACGATCATTATGAACCATTGCGAGACGAGTACCGTCCGGCGACAATCGAGGTCGCGCATTATAACTCCCTTCAAAGGTAATGCGCTCAGGGGTCCCACCAGAAGCGGGAATCCTGTAAATCTGCGGCCCACCGCTTCTGTCAGACGTAAAGTAGATATACCGTCCGTCCGGCGACCAGGTGCCTTCCGTATCAATCGCCCTGTGCGTCGTCAGACGCCTGGATTCGCGCGATGTGATATCGAGAATATAAATATCGGGATTGCCGTCAATCCCACCCAGCGTTACCACCAGCTTGCGGCCATCCGGCGAAAATGACGGTGCGCCGTTGATACCAGGCTTGTTGGAGACCTGGAAGCGATTACCGGAGCGCAGGGTCTGCACGAAAATCGACGACTTGGAGCCTTCAAACGACACGTAAGCAAGCTGCCGGCTATCCGGAGACCAGGCCGGGGACATGATCGGGTCCTTGCTCTCCATGATCTTGTATTCGTTCTCACCGTCCTGATCGGATACGTACAGCGAGAAAAGTCGACCGTCCGCGCGCTGATCGGCGGTGACATAGGCGACTTTCGTCCCGAACACCCCCTTAATACCCGTGAGTTTTTCATAAATCATGTCGGCAGCTCGATGCGCCGCGCCGCGCATATTATTGCGCGTTGCCGTCATGCGGTAGCCAACCAGCTGGCGTCGCTGGAACGTATCGAACAACTGAAACTGCAGGGTGAACGTGTCGTCGCCGGTCTGAATGACCTTGCCGACCACAACTGCCTCAACGCCAACGAAGCCCCAGTCCTGGAAATCAACATCCGCACCATCCGTTGGCTTTTGCAGCATCTTGGCTTCGTCAATCGGCGCAAAACGGCCGCTGCGCTTCAGATCAGACTGAATCACCTTTGCAACATCGACAGGCATGGCAGGAGAACTGCCTTCCCAGCCAAACGGCACAATAGCCACCGGGGTTGGCTGCGAGACACCCTGCACATCGATGACCAGATCGGCCTGCGCCAATCCACTTAACATGGCCAGAACGACAACAGCACGTATTTTGCTAATGGGTTTCCTAATCACTTTCTCCTCAATCTTCTCGGTCCATGGTCAAGTTTAGCGTCAAATTGGGATCAAACAGATCCCGATTGTCCGGTACTGGCAGTGGCGATGCACGTCTGATTGCCGCTTCCACCGATCTCAGGACCGCATCATCGCCGTTACAGCTCGAAATATTGACGCCCACGACCTCACCCGTTGGCAGCTGGCGCACCCGAACAGAGCAACGGGTTTCGGGCCCCGCGCTCGCGGGCACGGCCCACGCACGGCGGATTTTCTGGGCGATCGCAAACTGGTATGCAGCCATCTCGGGCGAATTTGCAGCGGCCAGACGCCGTGCTTCGTCTTCAATCTCCTGATCACGCTGCTCCTGCTCAAGCTCCCTGCGCAGACGCTCGTTCTCCTCACGCTGCCGCTCTATATCTTCTTGCCGCTTGCGCTCGATTTCAAGGCGCTTGCGCTCCTTTTCCGCTTCCTCACGCTGCTTGCGTTCGGCCTCTTCCCGCTCCTTCTGCTTGCGCTCCTCGGCTTCTTTTTTCTGCAGCTGCTCGAGTCGCTCTTTTTCGATAAGCGCATCCAGCTGCCGCTTTTCTTCTTCCGCCTGCCGCTGCAGCTCCTCGCTGTTGTCTTCGGGCAGTACTTCTTCGACCACCGGCTCCGGCTCTGGTTCGGGTTCGGGTTCGGGTTCTGGTCGTTTCACTTCCACCGGTGGCGGCGCAGTGTCGGGTATCTCCTCAAACAGTTTCGCCTGAATCGCAAGTGGCGTAATGGGCGTCGGACGCGAGAAATCCACGGCAAGCAGCATCGAGCCCAGCAGCACGACATGCAGGAGAACTGCCAATCCATAGGGACCCAATTTTTCGAGGCGCTGCGACACTAGTCCATTACTCAGGTCGTTTACTCAGGAACCGGGTAGGTA
>Ga0316189_10001829_pt1 | contig 21030 bp, 22 predicted proteins | sample LowCovwburrow_MG_FD_204930 | JGI IMG/M metagenome (GOLD analysis project Ga0316189, IMG submission 204930) | Coastal sediment microbial communities from Maine, United States - Lowes Cove worm burrow | ecosystem: Environmental > Aquatic > Marine > Coastal > Sediment | place: USA: Maine... | reverse complement strand
GGTCGGAATTCTGAGAAGGAGGCTGCTGTGCATACGCCACTTAGCGAAGTGTTGGCCGAGAAGGGCGCTGATTTTTACTGCATCGGTACTAATGCCACAGTTGCCCAGGCAGTTCAGGAAATGAACCGGCGCACCATCGGTTCACTGCTGGTTGTTGGGCAGGGGAAGCTGTTGGGAATCTTTACCGAGCGTGATGTGCTGGTGCGCGTTGTCGACAAGGGCTTGGACCCTGCCCTGGTAAAAGTGCACCAGTGTATGACAAAAGGGCCGTTGACTGTTGCGCCGGACGCATCAGTTGGGGATGCCATGCTGCTGATTACCCGCTATCGTTGTCGCCACCTGCCGGTGGTTGAAAACGGGCATATCCTGGGGCTGGTATCTATCGGTGATTTGGCGCGCTGGGCAGTACGCGACCGTGAACATGAGATCGACGACCTCATGCACTATATCAATGGTGCTCACAACCAATAGGCGCGCAGAGACATTCAATTGGCAGCTGGTGATTAGCATATATGCCAAGGACTTCGGCAAGCTTCACACCTGAATAAGAAATTCTGCCGGGGTAAACAAAGATGTTTGACCAAACCACAGCGCCGTTTCGATTATGGGGATACAGGCATGCGATGCAGGCCATGTTAATGAGTGGCGAGGGGTTGGTGATCCGTAACGGCGATGAGCGTGTGTTGATACCCAGGGAATCAATACTGCGTTTTCAGACTGAACTGGATCGACTGGTGCAGGAGTGTAAGCCCCGGGCGGGTTAACGAGGATCGTAGCGACGTCGTTTGCGCTGCTGTTCGGCCAGAAACTGGGCGATCTGACGTTCCTGACTGCGTTCCAGTCCGATAAAACGCGCGCCAATGCGTAACATGTGGTGTGCGCTGTCCTGGCGCGCAAATCGAATTTCGAGTTTTGCCTTTAGCGGCCGGGTATGCGGCAGTGACAGGGTGACCCCCGAGAGCGTCTGGCCGCGGCTGGGGATGTTCCGCGTTTGCAGAAATGCACCGACTCCGCTGATTGACAGGTCAAAAGCTTCACCTTTTACCGTTTCACCTTCAAGGTTGGCAATGCTGAGTGGCACCGTAATGCCGGGGTTTAGACGTAGCCGGAAGTTCTGTCGCCTTTGCAGTTGAGCAATGACTTTAGGTGCAGACATTTCATACAGCGCAATGCCGCTACTATCGGTATTTGCACGCGTCATGTGGGTGACGAACTGCAGTTCCATGCCCTTCAGACGGCAATCGATGCGCAGTTTGCGGTGCTTCAGCAATGCCTCGTGGGCTTCAGCATTACTGAGTTCGTCCAGGTAGAACACGCCGCGCTCTTCCTTGACGCCGAGTACTGCCGAATTGGACTTGCCGTTACAGCCGGGCACAGTGACGCACAGCAGTTCGTGGTCCGCTTTTAGCTGGCGAAGAATAGCAATAATCCTGGATCCGGAAGTGACACGTTGTTGCTCCGGATTGCGATTCCCCTGGAATGCCCGTTTCAGTGTTGCAAGCATAAAAAATGAACCGTGACGGCAATTGCCGTGCAGCCTGGTGGTAATTCAGTTTGATTTTTATATGCCGGCATATCGGCCGTGGGCCGATCAGGCTTGAGGGCAGGTTTGGAGCTAGACTTTGCCGAGTTCGCGCTGACCCAGGTCGGCTGCAGTATTGTTGCCCGCAGGGTTGTAGGTTGTCGGGCTGCCAGGCTGACCACGCAGAATACATAGCGCCTGTTCAACGTGCTGGCGGCCGGACTCAAGTATGCCGCCGTTAGTCAGGTTATCGGTCTGACAAGCATCGGTGTTCTTCAGCACTTGCTGCCAGAGCTTCATTAGAAGACCGGAGCGGGGTTGGCTGCGGAAACAGCGCTGCAGATTTTCCGTATCGGTGCCGAAGCCCAGCCGGGTGACCAGGGCCTCGCGCTGCAGTTCGAGCTGTTCAAGCTTGCCGGTAAGATCGAGTTTTTCACGAGTGGTGTTTTGCAGTGCATCCATGTCGCGTGCGGTAAGCGCCAGGCGCTCTGCGCCCAGGCAGGACAACAGGCACTCGGTGCACCGAACTTCCTCTGTGAGTACAGACTCCAGTGTTGGCTGTGTCCCTTCAGCATGCATAAGATCTTACCTCGCGTCGGTTAGAGCCTGCTCAAGACTCATCATTTTCTCGGCAATCCGCTCTGGATTGACTTCGAATGTGCCATTTTCAACAGCGCCGCGGACGGCGTTCACGCGCTGGCTATCGACGACAGGCTGGCTCTCAAGCTGGCGTTCCAGTTCCTGTAGCCGGCTGGCGTCGCCTGTCAGACTGACCCTGTCCGAACCGCCAGCGCTTGTGCTCGCATTCTCGGACGAGGCTTTGTCATGGCCGTTCTGCTGGTTTTCAACCGAACCAGACTGACCGCTGGAGGGTGTCACCAGCGATGCTATACGGTTGTTTTCAATCTCCATTTCGGCGTCCTCAAAGTTACTTTACAGTGCTCACAGTCATATTATCGTCACTGCATTCAATAACTTTAAGCGCTTTTTCTCACAATTTCACTAAAGCGTCACTTTTACGACGCCTGGTGATATGACAACGCCGTCTACCACTCGCCGGGAGCCTTCAGCGCGTACCCGAACCAGGTCGCCGGCCTTGCCATCACCCAGGGCTTTGCCGCGGGTGCGGATCTTGAGAACCCCTGTTTCAGCGATAACGCTCACCAGTTCTCCTCGTTTAACCATTTTCGGCGCCTGCAACATAGAAGGCGTGACGACTGTCGCCGCAGCTATGGTTCGTTTGGCCAGTTGATCGATCACAGGCTCGGAGTCGCTGTAATAAGCGTGTGGGAGGTTCGACAGGTTGCGTTCGACCAGTTCCAGATCGCTTTCGCGGAGGGGGGTGCCGCGTGGAACTGGCTGGCGTACGACCAGTACCGGTCCGAAAACATCGATTCTGACCGATACATAAATGTTCCATCCACCTTCATCCGGGCAGCGTACGCCAATGGTGGTGTTGCCCATCACCCGGCCACCGTCAGGCATAAATCCTTCCAGGGGCATGGCGCAACTTTTCAGTCTCAGCCGCTGGTCCAGCTCTCCGAGTTTAATCTGGGTCCGGCCTTCATGATGGCTGGCGGCAAACGCATCCACAAAGCTTTGGGCCGTGGTGCGAATAGCGGCATGGCTTTGCCACTTGGTTGCCGCCGAATCGGCAAAGGATTTTGCTGGTTGCCAGACGAGTACTGCTAACACTATGAAAAAACTAACCATCTTCAACTTGATCATGTGGATGTCATCCTGCTCAATTCTGCCCTGATACACATAGAGCAAGTGGCGTGCCAGCCAATCAGAAGTGTCAAGCTTCTCCCCCAAAAGCCGATAGCCCGACGTGAGATCGCCAAACCATATTAAGGAGTGGATGCAATGAGCGGCGTTTTGGCCAGTGTTGATATGCGTACCCAGCTGGCCGGTCATAACCGGCTGGAGTTGTTGTTGTTTCGCCTGGATGGCAAACAATTGTTCGGGATTAACGTATTCAAGGTCCAGGAAGTGATTCAGTGCCCGCCGCTGACCCAGTTTCCAGATTCGCATCGGGTCGTGCGTGGCGTTGCCAATATGCGTGGCCGCACAGTGACAGTCATGGATCTCGGCCGGGCTGTTGGCCTGCGTGGTGTGGAAAACCCCGAAGAGAACTTTGTTGTCGTCACTGAATATAACCAGCACGTGCAGGGATTCCTGGTTGGTGGCGTCGATCGTATTGTCAATATGCACTGGGAAGAGATTTTGCCCCCGCCGAAAGGTATTGGTTCAGATAACTATCTGACGGCAGTGACCAAGGTCGATGGTGAGCTGGTTGAAATCGTTGATGTAGAAAAGGTACTGGCTGAAGTTGTAGGCTGGAACGAGGACGTCTCGCAGGAATTCGTTGACGAGGCTTCAGATGAGAAAGATGGGGAAGAGCGCAAACCGATTATTCTGGTGGCAGATGATTCTTCTGTTGCGCGTAACCAGATCAAACGCACTCTGGAACAACTTGGCATCGAATGTGTACTGGCCAACGATGGTAAACAGGCTCTGGAAACTCTTCAGTCGTGGGTCGAGCAGGAAAACGAGATACCGCTGCATGAGCGCTTATTCATGGTAATTTCCGATATTGAAATGCCGGAGATGGATGGCTATACGTTTACTACCGAAGTGCGCAAGGATCCTCGCATGGCTGACCTGCATATCCTGCTGCATACTTCGCTAAGCGGTGTATTTAATAATGCCATGGTGGAGAAGGTTGGTGCCAATGACTTTATTGCAAAGTTCCAACCCGATGTGCTTGCCAAGGCTGTTCTTGGCCGTCTGAAGCTTTGGCAAGATGCGCACTCCAAGGTTGCCTGATATCCTGTCCGGATAAATCTGGCTAGCAGGGAAACAGACCGGCAGTACATTTTGGCCGTCGGGTAAGCAAGAAGGGACGCATCGTTTGTCACTCGCACAAATAACATCCAATGAATATGAAGATTTTCGCCGGTTCCTGGAGGATGCCTGCGGTATTCTGTTAGGCGATAACAAGCATTATCTGGTGCAAAGCCGCCTGAACAAGATGGTCGTGGACGACGGGGTCAGCTCGCTGGGCGACCTGGTAGGTCGCTTGCGGCGGGAACGCAGTGGCGGTGCATTACGAGAGCAGGTCATCGAGGCCATGACCACCAACGAGACCTTCTGGTTTCGTGATAATCATCCATTCAAGATACTTACAGAGGAAGTATTACCCGAATTCAGTAAGCGCAAGGTCCGTACGCCAAAGATTTGGTCGGCAGCCTGTTCGACGGGGCAGGAACCCTATTCTATTAGTATCATTGTTCAGGAGTACCTGCGGCAGAACCTCGGTGCCTTGAACGACGTGCAGGTGACGGCAACGGACATTTCGCCAGCCGTCATCGAGGATGCCAAAAAGGGCTATTACGATGCCATGGCGGTGGCGCGCGGGTTGCCGGCAGATTTAAAGAGTCGGTATTTCGTGCGTGATAGCTCTCACTGGGAGGAGCGCTGGCAGGTAAGCAATGAAATACGCCGCAGAGTGCGTTTTACCCACGGTAACCTGCTAGCCAGCTATGCACCACTTGGCAGGTTCGATGCCATATTTTGCCGCAATGTGCTGATCTATTTTTCGACTGAGTCAAAAATCGATATTATCAAGCGTATGGCCGATTGCCTGAGCCCGGGTGGTTACCTGTTTCTGGGTGCGTCCGAGGCGATTTCCCAGTATTCCGATGCATTCGAGATGTTGCGTTGCAATCCCGGCGTGGTTTACCGCAAAAAGTCCGTCTGACTCTCCTTTACTCGCTGTTTCCGGCTTCAGTTTTCTCTTCCAAAGCTTGCCAACCTTTGCCGCCGGGCGGACAGGGCTTGCCGCCATGCCGCTTTCCGGTGCCATGAAATCACAGTAAGTGGCTGAATTAATGTAACTGTTCCCAGTTGGCACAAGGGTTGCTCTTGTTACTGCAAAGCATTTTTGCAGGAGGCGACATGGCAATCAGTTTTGACAAGGCACTGGGGAATCTGCCCGAGCATCTAACGCTCTATGGTCAGCGCTCCACTTTGCTGGCCTCAAATATCGCTAACGCTGATACGCCGGGTTTCAAGGCCAGGGATATCGATTTTCAGAACATCATGTCCAGCGCCTCCGGTGCCCAGATGACGATGGCTACTACCAAAGCGGGTCATATCGCTGGAGCAGATGGGGCTATTGGCAGTATGGATCTGCTCTATCGCGTACCAACACAGACTTCGCTCGACGGTAATACCGTCAACACCCAGGTCGAGCAAGCCCAGTTCACGGAAAACGCAGTGCGCTACCAATCCACACTGACTTTTCTTGGCGGCAAGTTCAGCGGTCTGAAACTGGCTATTAAGGGGACATCATAAATGGCTTTATTTGATATTTTCGATATTGCCGGTTCGGCCATGGGGGCCGAGGCAGTACGCTTGAATGTTACCGCGAGTAACCTCGCCAATGCCCAGAGTGTTGGTCCGGATGAAAAGGGAACCTATCACGCCCGGCACCCGATATTTTCTGCGGTGATGCAATCTTTACAGGGCGGTGACAGTCACAGTGTTGGCGTCAAGATTGACGGCATTGTTGAAAGTCAGACACCGCTTGAAAAGCGCCATCAGCCTGGTCACCCAATGGCCGACGAAGATGGCTTTGTGTTTTTGCCAAACGTCAACATGGTGGATGAAATGTCCAACATGATTTCCGCTTCACGTTCTTATCAAAGCAACGTCGAAGTCCTGAATACTTCAAAACAAATGATGATGGCCACACTGCGACTTGGGCAGTAGGTCAATAGGGTATCGCTATGATTGATAGTCAAAACGGATTAGGCGGAGTTGAATTCCGGACTTTGCAGGACATTAGTGCCGAGTCCAGCCGCAAGGAACTTGGCCAGGAAGAATTCCTGGAATTGATGACCACCCAGTTGCAGAACCAGGATCCACTCAAACCGATGGAGAATGGTGATTTTCTGGCGCAGATTGCGCAGTTCTCTACGGTCGAGGGCATCGGTGATCTGAATGAAAATTTTTCCGCGCTGAGTGAATCGCTGGTTTCCAGCCAGGCACTTCAGGCGACCAATCTTGTCGGGCACCGGGTGCTTGCGCCGACCGGAGTAGCGGCACTTGCGCAAGGTGGCAGTATTCGCGGTTCGCTTGAATTGCCCGCCGCCAGCGGTGAGGTGGTGGTTAACGTCTACGACCAGTCCGGTCAGGTGATTCGTCGTCTGGAAATGGGGTCACAAGCCGCAGGTTCGGCAGATTTCCAGTGGGACGGTCTGAAGAACGACGGCACCTTTGCGGCACCGGGTAATTATTTTATAAGTGCTGAAGCCAATATCGATGGTCAGTTTGAGAGTGTCGAAACCCTGCTGGCTTCAGAAGTTCGTAGTGTCACATTGAGCAATAGCGGTGGGCTGTTGCTGGATCTCGACGGTATAGGTTCGCTTGACTTCAGTGAAGTCAGGCAGATCCTCTAACCGGTCAGTCTGAAGGAGAGAAAGACTATGCCATTTCGTACAGCATTAAGTGGTTTAAACGCATCGTCCGCAGAGCTGCGGGTTATTGGTAACAACGTGGCTAACGCCAGCACAACCGGTTTCAAGGAGTCGCGTGCCGAGTTCGCCGACATCTTTGCCACCTCGAACCTGGGTGTCACGGCAAACGCTATCGGTACCGGCGTGCGCGTGTCATCGGTTTCCCAGCAGTTTACCCAGGGCAATATCGGGTTTACGGACAATAACCTTGACCTGGCGATCAGCGGTCAGGGTTTCTTCGTTATGAATGATAACGGTATTAACAACTATACACGTGCCGGTGCGCTGGGTGTTGACCGGGATGGCTACGTGGTCAACAACGCGCAACAGCAATTGACCATCTTTCAGGCGGATGGTGCCGGCAATATAACCGGTGCTACGGGACCCTTGCAGCTGGATCGTTCCGATATAGCTCCGTCGGCAACCACGTCGATCGATGTGCAGGCTAATCTCGATGCCTCGGCAATTGCACCTCCAGCGCTCCCGGTATTTGATCCTAGCAACGCTAGCACCTATAACAACTCGACGTCACTGACGCTCTTCGACAGCCTGGGCGCGCCACACCTGAGTACGATGTATTTCCGCAAGGTCGATGGCGTGGATAATGAGTGGGACGTCTTCCAGTATGTGGACGGAGCGCAGGTGAATGCGGCGGCTGGTGATCGTCTTTCTTTCGACGACACTGGCGCTATCACGGCTGGTAGTCCTACCACCATGACTTTTACACCTTCTGGTGGTTCGGCAGCGATGACCGTAGGCGTCGATTTCAACAATACGTCCCAGTACGGTAGTGATTTCAGTGTTAATACGCTGTCACAGGATGGTTTCGCGACAGGCCGCCTGAGCGGCATTGATATCAGTGATGCCGGTGTTATTACATCGCGTTTCACTAATGGTCAGTCGCGTACTCTGGGGCAGATCGCGATCGCCACTTTCAATAATACGCAGGGCTTGCGTCAGCTGGGTGATACCAGCTGGGCCGAGACTTTTGATTCAGGAGCGCCGCTGGTTGGTGCACCGGGTAACGGCTCCGCCGGTTTGATTGAGTCCGGTGCACTGGAAGGTTCCAACGTGGACCTGACAGAAGAACTGGTCGGCATGATTACCGCGCAGCGTAATTTCCAGGCGAATGCCCAGGTGATTACCACGGCGGATACCATCACCCAGACAATTATTAACATCCGTTAAGGTTAGCGTAGGAGCTTAATCATGGATCGCGTATTGTTCGTTGTTGCCAGCGGGGGTAAGCAGTTAATGCACGCCCAGACGCTGAATACCCACAACCTGGCGAACGCCAACACAGTGGGGTTTCAGCAGGACCTGGCGAACTTTCGTGCCCAGATGATCGGCGGCCCGGGTTTTGATACCCGGGCGTTTGCCACAACTGAAGATGCCGGCGTAACGTTTGACAAGGGTGCAATGCAGAGTACCGGTCGGCAACTGGATGTTGCTGTAAATGGTGATGGATGGATTGCTGTGCAGTCACCGGACGGTAGCGAAGCTTATACCCGTGCCGGTAATCTGAAAATCAATATCAATGGTCAGCTGGTCACGGGTGCGAACCATCCGGTGCTGGGCGATGGCGGTCCTATTGTTGTGCCGGAATACGAACATCTTGAAATAGGTCTTGACGGCACTATTACCGTGCGGCCAATCGGTCAACAGGCCAGTACCCTGGCGGAAGTCGGCCGTATCAAGCTGGTCTCGCCAGAACATGAAAATCTCGTCAAGGGTGGGGACGGTCTGTTGCGCACCAGAGAGGGTACGGCAGCGGAACCAGCGACCGATGTGACGCTGGTCAGTGGCGTGCTCGAATCCAGCAACGTCAATACGATTGAAGCCATGGTCAACATGATCAGTCTGGCACGACAGTTCGAAGTGTCAGTAAAAATTATGCAGACGGCTGAGCAAATGGATGAACAAACCACCCGGATCATGGATCTGGGTTAAGCGTACAGGTCAAGAGGACAGACTATGAAGTCACTATGGGTTGCAAAAACAGGGCTGGAAGCGCAGCAGATGCGCATGAGTGTGATCTCCAACAACCTGGCCAACGTCAACACCAACGGTTTCAAGAGGGATCGTGCGGTGTTCGAAGACCTGCTTTACCAGAACGTACGCCAGGTGGGCGCCCAGTCCTCACAGGACACACGCCTGCCCTCGGGTTTGCAGCTGGGTACCGGTGTTCGCACAGTCGCAACCGAGAAGATTCATACCCTGGGTAACATCGTCCAGACCAATAACAGTCTGGACGTGGCGATTCAGGGCCGCGGTTTTATCCAGGTGTTACAGCCGGATGGAAATATCGCCTATAGCCGCGATGGTTCCTTCAAGATGGACGAGACTGGTCAGCTGGTTACCGCTAGTGGCTACGTAATTCAACCGGCCATCACACTGCCGAACAATTCCACCAGCGTCACCATTGGTTCTGATGGCGTGGTTTCCGCACTGACACCAGGAAGTGGAACACCTACACAGGTTGGCAGCATACAGCTGGCAGATTTTATTAATCCTGCCGGCCTGCAGGCTGTCGGCCAAAATCTGTATCAGGAAACAGCATCCAGTGGTTCACCTTCGACAGGGACGCCTGGCCTTAACGGTCTCGGTAGTATAACTCAGGGTGCTCTTGAAACGTCTAACGTAAATGTCGTGGAAGAGCTGGTAAATATGATAGAAGCCCAGCGAGCCTATGAAATGAATTCCAAGGCCATACAGACGACCGACCGCATGCTGCAGTTTGTAACGTCTAACCTGTAGGAATGAGTTGAGTATATAAAAGTCATGAAACGGATAAACAGTAAACTGACGGGCACTTCGCTACTGACTGCTGTCCTGTTGTTCAGCGGCTGCGCCACCAGGCCACCGCCACCGGACAGTTACAGACCGACATTGCCGGCAGCCTATACTGCTACAGAAACACATGGTGGCGGGATTTATCAGGCAGCCAGAGATGTGCGTCTTTTTGAAGACGTAAAGGCACGCCGTATCGGTGATGTCATTACAGTAGTTCTTCAGGAAAGTACGTCTGCGTCCAAGTCGGCAAAAACCGCGGCTGACAAGAATCAGGAGACCACTGTCGCCAACCCGACATTTTTCGGTGCCTCCCCGCAATTTAACTTGCCAGGCCTCATTCCGCTGGACAGCAACCGGGATAATAATTTGCAACAGAATTTGTCGGCAACCCGGGAGTTTGAGGGTGAGGCCGACTCCAGCCAGAGCAACAGTTTAAGTGGTGCGATTACCGTTACCATCGCCGATGTCTTGCCGAACGGCAATCTGGTGGTACGTGGTGAAAAGTGGCTGACCCTGAACCAGGGTGAAGAATTTATCCAGATTTCGGGCATTGTACGGCCACAGGACATCGGGCCCAACAACGCTATTTCGTCGAATAAGATCGGTGATGCACGCATCACCTACAGTGGCAAAGGCTTCCTGCATGATTCCAATAGCATGGGCTGGCTGGCGCGCTTCTTTAACAGCCCTATATGGCCCTACTGATGAATAGTATGACAGGTAAATTTATGCATAAGCTGTTTGTGTTCTTCAGTCTGTTACTGCTATCGGTGCCTTCCGGTGCCGAGCGCATCAAGGATTTGACCCATGTTGCCGGGGTACGCGACAACCAGCTGGTTGGTTACGGACTGGTCGTGGGTCTGGATGGCAGCGGTGATCAGACCAGCCAGACGCCGTTTACCGTGCAGTCGTTGGAAAATATGTTAAAGCAATTTGGTATCACTTTGCCGCCAGGTACCAGTCCACAGCTGAAGAATGTTGCTGCTGTTGCTATTCATGCGCGCCTGCCGGCCTTTGCCAAGGTAGGGCAGACTATTGATGTGACAGTATCTTCCATTGGTAACGCCAAAAGCCTGCGTGGCGGTGCATTGTTGATGTCGCCGCTTAAAGGTGCGGATGGCCGGGTGTATGCCATGGCTCAGGGCGATCTATTGGTGAGTGGCCTGAATGCGTCGGGCGCGGATGGTTCCAATATCACCGTCAATATACCCAGTGTCGGCACTATTCCGAATGGCGCAACTGTAGAACGGGTGGTTAACAATCCGTTTCTGCAAGGCGACTTTATTACCCTGAATCTGAATCACTCTGACTTCACGACTGCCAATCGGCTTGCCGGCGCCATCAACGATACCGTTGGCCCGGGCATTGCGCAGCCTGTAGATGCGGTGTCAATCCGGGTTAGCGCGCCAAAAGATCCCTCGCAGCGTGTTGCCTTTGCTTCACTGGTGGAGAATATCTCTGTTATGCCAGGTGAGGCCGCTGCACGAGTGGTTATCAATTCAAGAACCGGCACCGTTGTTATCGGAGCAAACGTAAAAATTCTGCCTGCCGCCGTGTCACACGGTACGCTGGTAGTTACCGTTACCGAGAATCAGCAGGCCAGTCAGCCGGGTGCATTCGCACGTCGCGGCCGCACTGTGGTCACTGACCAGAGTGATATCGACGTAGGTTTCAAGAACAATCACACATTCATGATCCCGCCAACTATTACATTGCAGGATATTGTTGATGGTGTGAATCGTGTCGGTGCTACTCCGGCTGACATCGTTGCGATACTGCAGGCGTTGAAGCAGGCGGGCTCGCTACGTGCTGAACTCATGGTGATCTAGGGAATTACACTCCGGTTATGACTACGCCAGTTTCACATGCTGATGTTTATACCGACTTCCAGGGGTTGTCGGCACTGCGTGCCGGGGCCCGGGATAACAGTGAAGAGAGCCTGCGGGAAATTGCCGGACAGTTTGAAGCTATTTTCATTCAAATGATGCTCAAGAGTATGCGTGACGCCAACCTGGGTGAAGGCCTGATGGACAGTGATCATGTGAAGACCTACCAGTCCATGTTTGACCAGCAGATTGCCCTTGATCTGAGCAAGCGCAACAGTCTGGGGCTTGCGGACATGATGGTGCAGCAGTTAAGCCGCGCACAGGAAGGCTCGACAGAAATGCCGACAGATGGCGTGGTGACACATGGACCAGTGCAGCATGCAATGCTGCAGGAAACACTGCGCCGGGCACCGGAGACTGCCAGTATCGATTCAGCGAGCCGGAATGCGTCTGAGAAAACGGCGAACCGGGATGACTGGAGACCCGATTCACCCGAAGCGTTTGTCAAGGCGCTCTGGCCACACGCCCAGCGGGCAGCCGACGAGCTGGGTACGCGTCCGGAACTGCTGGTCTCGCAGGCAGCCCTGGAGACCGGTTGGGGCAAGCATATGATCCGCGGCACCGATGGCAGCAACAGCTTTAACCTGTTCGGTATCAAGGCCGATTCGGGCTGGCAGGGAGAACGCGCCGTGACAGAAACCGTTGAATTTAGAGATGGCCTGATGCGTAAGGAACGTGCTGCGTTTCGAGCTTACGACTCTCTTGCGGATAGTGTGTCTGACTACGTGGAGTTTCTGAAATCAAATCCACGTTACCAGGAGGCACTGAGCGGTGCTGCAGACGCGCCCGCGTTTGCGCAAGCCCTGTTTGAAGCGGGCTACGCAACCGATCCCGACTACGCGGGCAAGATTAATCGCATTATGGATAGCCAGCGACTGCGCGATGCTGTTGGTAATGCTGTACCCCAGGATGTCTGAGCAATGTTGAGTTCACTAATGACACGCAAGAGCAATGTGGAGGACGGACCATGGCAGTAGGACTACTGGGCACGGCAGCATCAGGTCTGCAGGTGTTTCAGCGTGCCATATCGGTCGCCGGACACAATATCAACAATGCCAATACAGAGGGATATACCCGCCAGCGTGTCGAACTTGGTACGCGGCAGCCGAGCTTTACCGGGCAGGGCTACATTGGAACCGGTGTCAAGATAGAAAGCATTGACAGGATGTTTGACCAGTTTGTCGTTGATCGTTTGCGTGATACTACCAGTGCCAGTTCCCAGTACGACACTCTGTTTCTGTTTTCGGAGCGGGTGTCGAATCTTCTGGGGGATAGCGAGGCCGGTTTGAATGCCGGTCTGGAGAGTTTCTTTAATTCGGTTCAAACAGTTTCCGATGATCCGTCGTCGGTACCGGCCAGGCAGCTGATGCTTGCAGAAGCAGAATCCCTGGTGGGGCGTTTTCAGAACCTCGACGGCCAGCTTGACTCCCTGCACGGTGAGATCAATGGCAATATTGATAATCTGGTTAACGAAATTAATGGCTTGAGTTCAGCAATTGCTGATGCCAACCGCAGTATTGTTGATTCGATTAGTCAGGGTGCAGCGCAGATACCGAATGATTTGCTGGATAAACGTGACAATCTGATAAACAGACTGTCTGAACTGGTATCAGTGAGCACAGTTGAACAGGATGACGGCGCTGTGAACGTTTTTGTCGGTAGTGGACAGTCGCTGGTTACGCGCTTTCTGGCGTCACCGCTGCAGGCTGTAAAAAATAACTTTGATTCACAGCGTACCGAAATTGCCATAGTTGGTGCAGGTGCTCCAGCTGTTATCAGCAACAGTCTTACGGGCGGAAAACTTGGGGCTATCCTCGATTTCCGCGATCAGGTGTTGAATCCGGCGCAGAATGGCCTGGGTCGTGTTGCTGTTTCGCTGGGGGTGACCTTCAACGAGCAGCATCGTCTGGGTATGGATCTGGATGGAGCGATGGGGGCGGATTTCTTCCAGCTGGGCTCCCCGCAGGTGGCCGGCAGTGTACAGAATACCGGCACGGGCGCCGTTACCGCCAGTTTCGACACGGCGAATATCGACGATCTGACCACGGAAGACTATGAGATGGCGTTTGATGGAGCCGCCTGGAACCTGACCAGGGTGAGTGACGGTCAGGCGGTGACGATGACGGGTAGTGGGACGGTGGCCACGCCATTCCTTGCGGACGGGCTTAGCCTGGTGGTGTCGGGCAGTCCCGTTGCCGGAGACCGCTTCCTGGTCGAACCGACCAGCAATGGCAGTGCCTCTACGGGTGTTTTGGTTGGCAACCCGCGGGAAATTACGGCTGCTGCTCCAGTACGGATTACCGAAGCGACCAACGCAAACGGATTACCAACCAATACGGGTAATGGTGCCTTTCAGTTCCAGTCTGTTGATAACAGCTTTACGCAACTGGGTGCCGGAATTACCTTTACCTATGATGCCATTGGACAGCAATTCAACTATGCCGGTGATGCTGCAGGGTCATTTGCCTACGACCCGGCCACTGATAGTGGCAGCAGCTTTACCGTGGCGGGCATCAGCTTCAGCGTGAACGGCTCTCCGGCAACAGGTGATAGTTTCAGTTTTGATGATAATGCCAGCGGTGGCGGGGACAACGGCAATGCTTTGCTGTTGGCTGGCCTGCAGACTGTATCGACCATGGAAAACGGACGTGCGAGTTACCAGGGTGCCTATGGCCAGCTGGTAGGTCAGCTGGGCACGCAAACGCGTGGCGCGCAGGTAACTGCCGGAGCGCAAGCTTCGTTGCTGACCCAGGCGCAGGAATCACGCGATGCCATTTCCGGCGTAAATCTTGACGAAGAAGCCGCTAATCTGTTGCGCTTCCAGCAAGCGTACCAGGCTATCGCACAGGTGATTACGGCCGCCGAGACAACATTCCAGACGTTGCTTAACGCGATGGGGAGGTAGTCATGCGTATAGGCACCTTGCAGATGTTCAGACAGGGCCTCAATTCGATGCTTGATCAGCAGACCCAGCTGGTGCGTACGCAGCAGCAGTTATCATCGGGCAAGCGTATAAATAATCCATCCGACGATCCGACCGGGTCTGCACAGCTTATCGGTCTCTCGGAATCGTTGAAGATTACTGACCAGTACCAGCGGAATATTGATGCCGTCAGGACACGTCTTGAACTTGAGGATACGGCACTCGGTTCGGTCGGTGATGCGCTGCAGCGAGTCCGTGAGCTGATGGTCCAGGGACTGAACGATACCAATGGTCCGGAAAGTCGTACTGCTATCGCGCAGGAGATCAGGCAGCTACTGGATGAAGTCAAAGGACTGGCAAACCGCAAGGACGCAAACGGTGAATACCTTTTCGGTGGTTTCCAGGGGCAGACGGTACCGTTTTCAGATAATGGTGCGGGCACTTTCAGTTATGCAGGTGACCAGGGACAGCGTGAAATACAGGTGGGTCCTGCCAGAACAATCGCTGATGGCGATGCCGGACTTGATGTTTTCATGAAGATCCCAGCGGTAGCCGGCGGTTTCGAGGATGTCTTCAGCACCCTTTACAATATGGCGACTGATCTGGAGGCTGATGCGCCCAATCCGGCTAGCCTGGAGCAGGTGGACAATGCCTTGAATCACCTGCTTGGGTTCAGAGCCCAGACTGGCGCTCGACTGAATGCAATTGATAGCCAGGAGCGTATCAACGGTGCATTGCTTGATCAGCTGGAGTTGACGCGTTCAACAATCGAAGATCTCGACTATGCAGAAGCAGCAAGCCGTTTAAGCCAGCAGAGTGTGACGTTGCAGGCGGCGCAACAGGCCTTTGTCCGTGTTCAGGGGCTCAATCTGTTTAACTATCTGTAACAGTGGCGCGCCGGGTAAACGGGTTCACAGTGCAAAGTGATGTGTAACAACAGGTTTGCGGACATCCTCGTCATCGCGGACCGCTACCGCGGTAATGTGATCATTGCCGCTATCGACGAAATGGAATTGCCAGGCATCGGCCTGATCGTCGATGTCGGGATCAAAAACAGCGCTGGCACCCGATTTCCCTTTTAGGGTGAATTTCAGCTTCCTTGTGGGAAACGAGATACCGATACCCCGTGCTTTGACGTAGGCTTCACGCAGCGTCCAGCGGCGGTAAAAGTGTTCCAGATAGGTTTGCCCGGAATACTGTTGCAGCTCAATATGCTCTGCTTCCGAAAACATACGTTTAGCGACCCCATCCAATTTGTGCCTGGGATTCAGTTGCTCGGTATCAATTCCACAGTCATGGGACAGAGTCACGATACAAGCTGTTAGTTGCCGGGTATGGGTGAGATTGAAACGCAGCGCTGGCAGGCCAGGGTTGGCAATCTCGGGCCTGCCAAATTCGCCGGATGAAAATTCCAGGTCTGCTGGCGCGATCCCCGTGTAGCGAGAAAGCACGTGCCTGACCAGAGCGTGGGATACCAGGAATCGATGCCGGTCGGCAGCGAAATGAAAGCGTTCCTGACGATTAATCTCATCGACTGAGAGTATCTCCCGGCATGCCGCCAGACTGTTCGCAGACGAAATATCGTCCGGATTTACCAGCCAGACATGATGTTCTCGTTCTAATTGATCTAGCATTGTTCGGGTGACGTGGGCCATATTGGCGCCCGGTATTCTGCGGGGTTTCCTGGCATGTAATTTGCAATTTCCTGGATAAACGCTATTCGAAATCAGGGAGATACGCATGATAGCAACCCAGGAGCAAAAAGCCGATGCCATCGAACTGGTAAATATGAAGATTGCCGAGGGAGAGGAATTCTTTAATCAAGGAGACATCGACAGCGCTGTAGAGGCCTTCCAGCATGTGCTTGATTTAAATGCTGATGATGTGAGGGCAAACAGTAATCTGGGAGTTGTTTTCTGGCAGGCGGGGGATCACGAAAGCGCAGTGGAATACCTCAATCGGGCTTATACAACTGATCCGGACGACAAGGTTACGCTTACTAATCTGGCTGAGGTGTATTTGGCTTTGGGGCGAGAGCAGGAAGCACTGCGTCTTTATACGGACTATGTCACCCGGCATCCGGATGATAGCGAAATCAAGCGTATTCTGAACCAGGAAGGTCTGGAGGATGATACAGAAGCTGTTTCCACCGAAGCTAGCCTGTCAGATCAACTGACTGAACGGGCGGAGGCGTTGCTGGCTAAAGGTAAAATGGACGAAGCGCTGGCCGTCTTTAGCGCCGTGCTTGCGCTTTCCGTCGGCCAGGCGGCAGTGCACCGGAGAATGGGGGAGTTATACCGCAATTCCGGTCAAAGAGCGCAAGCGATCGAGCACCTGATGGAAGCGTTTCGTATGGATGCGCTTGACAAGACGACCGTCCTTTCACTATGCGATGTACTCGGTGAAAGCGGGTTGTTTGAAGCCGCAGGCCATACTTGCGCGACCTATCTAACTTTGAAACCTGAAGATTGTGAAGTTGCCGAACAGCTGGAGAAATGTCGGGAGCAGAATGCGGCGCAAAAATCTGTCGCAGAAAATAAAGATAATAGTATGGGTAAGAAGGAGGAAGCGAGTACCTCAAGTACCGGTGTAACTATTGAACGAGTGCCCGTGACGAACAGCGCTCTGAATGCGCTGTCAGAGCTTGGTGTAGAGGTACAGGCGATACTGGATATAGGTGTTCTGCACGGTACACCACCACTGATGCAAAAATTTCCAAACCTTAAACACTATCTGTTTGAACCAATCGACGATCACTTTGACGTGATACGTGAGAACTACAAGTCGCTTGACTACGAATTATTTCATGTGGCGTTATCAGAATCGGATGGCCAGGCATGGCAGAACAGTCTTTGCAACGATGGCAGTGGCAGGATTACCCATTCACAAATCAGTGACAAGCCAATGGACAGTAAAGATGATCCTCGCCTGATCAAGTCGCAGCAGGTACCTATGGCTCGGTTGGATACCATGATGGCGGATCTGAATGTGCCGGCACCCTACTTGTTGAAGATTGATGTGGATGGTCACGAAATCCCCATTCTGGAAGGGGCCAGGGAGACCCTGAAGAATGCATCTGTGGTGGTCATCGAGGCAACTGCCGGATCTTTCCTGGACAGGGCGAATTTTCTTTCTGAGCAGGGATTTGCACTGTTTGATATCGTGGATTTTGCCTATTACTCAGGGGTGCTGCATCAAGTGGATATTATATTTGTCAGAAAGGAAATTATTGATATCAACGACAGTCTGCGCCCGATGAGCAAGCCACCATTTCGGCCCAGCGATTGGTGTCAGGTATCTGCCAGGTGCTACGCTGAATAAAGTCCGGCAGTGTGTGAAGCTTAGCCGTATTGCTGATTAACAGCCTGAGAAGGCAGACTGGCGGGTAACAAGAGGTTTGTGCGCCGGTCCGGTACTGCGCACGGCTACAGTGGTGATATGTTCAATATCAGTATCGATGAAACGAAACTGCCAGGCATCGGCCTGGTCATTGATATTCTGACTAAAACCCACACCGGCGGTTGAATCTCTATCGATAAGCATTGCTCAAACGATATTCGCCTGCGATCTGAAGTCACTTAGACTACACAGGGAATAGTTCAGGTTGGGATATTTCTCATCCAGTACAGCTGCCAGTTCCTGTTCCCACTTTCCATAATAATTGGTCAACTGCTTGCCAAATGCAGCAACATACTGTTCTTGTTGCCAATCATTAAGTTGCTCATTATGAGTGATGAATATCAGATGCGTTTCTGACTGCAACAGGGAAATTAACCGATCGATTCGTCTATTGTATTTATCTTTCACGGTTCCAAGTTGCTCAGCACCGGAGCTTGGGAAATCATGGGGAAACAGAATATGATATCTACTACAGATCGTTGGTGTAATTATGTCGTTCTTTATCTCTACCTCAACACCATCTTCATTAAACAACAATCGGTTAACAGGCGGTAGAAACACTAGATTACTGCTATCAAGAAAGTCTTCGAAATCGTTTCGAATAAGTTCAACAGTGGCCTGTATTGGCGTAATGTTCCAGTCAAACGGGAAGGCATTTGCGCGCAATTCCTTTGAGCGCAAATGGTGTGAAATATCACAGTTTATACCCAGGGGAATGATTTCAAGCCGTGACCGGTCGCCTGGAACTATATTCTTTGACTCCATCTTGTCTATTGTCCTAACTTTTGGGCAGATAACGCGTGCGTGAACATAACGCTTTTGGGTATGTGTTTTTTCCGGTTGTAAGTGTCTGCCAGGTAAGCAGCAATTCGTATGCCATAACGCCTATGCCTTGAAAGTATCGGTATTCAGGAGAATGCTGACGGCAAACTGCTTTTATGTGAGTGCATGACAGGCAAGGCCTAAAATATATGGGTCAGAATATTGACGGCCATAAGTCCATTAATTGGCAGACCTGCTAAAGGGTTACCAGTGTTATTTTTTTGGCATGTTGCTTGCTTTAAATGCTGATAGCAGACGCTGGATGGAAAGCACACAGTTTGTCCTGCTATTCCGGAACCCTTCCGTATCTACAGGAACAAAAGATGATTATTTGGCTGGCGTCTTATCCTAGAAGTGGCAATACGTTTTTTCGTGTATTGCTAAACAGTATTTTTGCAATAAAAACCTATTCAGTTTACGACGACAAATTTGATATCGGGGCAGATGAGAAATTATCAAATGTCGTTGGCCACAAGTTCCTTCCTGATGGGTTTGCTATCGAACAGGCCAGATGCTCTGACAGTGTTTTTATTCTGAAAACGCATGATTACCCCACGGAAATAAGCGCTGATGACAAAGTGATCTATCTGTTACGGGACGGGCGGGAGAGTGTTTTATCCTATTTAAACTTCCACAATGACTATATGGACCAGCCTAAATGCCTGCTGGATATCATTGCTGGCGATACCCAGTTTGGTGGTTGGGGGGAGCACGTGATGGCATGGGAGCCTGGCACCCGACCCAATACACTGTTGGTGAAGTTTGAAGACCTGGTTAGTAACCCGCTGGAACAATCAGAAAGAATTGCTGAGTTCACCGGTTTTATACCGGTATCGAACGAACTCCCGACATTCGATGAGCTACACAATACCGGGCCCAGGTTTTTCAGAAGTGGGAAAACGGATTCCTGGAAGAAAGTATTTTCGGAATTTGAACAGCATGCTTTTTGGTTAAGAAATTATGCACAGATGCTCGGTCATGGGTATGAGACGGATATACCCGAACTGTTCTGTTCGAATCCTGCAGAAGCTGATTACCTCTCAGACAAGGAGTTGAGGGAAAGGCTTCCAGCTGAAATCCGGGAGAATTTGCCTCAAATTAACGATGCCAGGCAGGCAGGGCAATCCCAAGCGGAAGCCTTGTGCCACCAAGCAGAAGCATTACTCCAGAAAGGTGGTATCGAGAGTGCGGAAATTCTTCCATCCATTGATAGAGAGCAGGAAATTCCTACACCCTGCAAACGATATTTTGAAAGTACTGATGGCGCATCTGATCCGGTAGAGTGCGAGACTGGATCCACGGAAAGCCTTGTCTCTGCAGGGGAGGCCGCTTACGTGGCGGGTGACATCAAAAAGGCAGAAACCTGTTTTCTGGAGGCATATGCGCTGGATAGTACGGATATTATAGCCTGTAACAACCTTGTAGTGTTGTACTGGGAATCCGGAAATACGGAACAGGCATTAGCGTACCTGGACGCTGCTATGCAGCTGGACAGTACGAATCGTGACGTAGTTGTCAATGGCGGTCAGATTCTCTCCGCTTACGGCTATGAGACTGATGCGGCGGGCTTGTACGAAGCGTTTCTTTCATTCAGCCCGGATGATGAGGAAGTCCAGGCGCTGTACAAACGGGCGTTGTCAGGTGGCGAGGGTGGTGTGCCAGCCGACAATCCCGGACTGGATTCGGTGCAATCCACCACTGACAGTGATGATGTCGAGCGCATTGACTATTCCTTGCTGGAAAACAGGGCGCGGGCGCCAAAAATAAGTATTGTCGTACCGTCATTTAATCAGGGTGCTTATCTGGAAACCACCATACGATCAGTGTTGGACCAGAATTACCCCAATCTGGAGCTCATCGTGATGGACGGTGGCAGCACAGATGGTTCTGTAAAAATAATCGAGAAGTACCGGGATCGCATCACATACTGGCAAAGTCAGCGCGATGAAGGACAGTACTGGGCACTCAATGAAGGTTTCCGCCGGAGCACAGGCGAAATCATGGCGTGGATTAACTCGGACGACAAACTGCATGTGAATTCGCTGAATACCATGGCGTCAATATTCACCCGCAGACCCGACGTTAACTGGGTGACGGGCACGCCAAATATCATGCAAGAGGAGGGCTTCATAACCTGGATCTGCGAGCAAACTCCGGTATTCT
>Ga0316189_10001828_pt1 | contig 21030 bp, 15 predicted proteins | sample LowCovwburrow_MG_FD_204930 | JGI IMG/M metagenome (GOLD analysis project Ga0316189, IMG submission 204930) | Coastal sediment microbial communities from Maine, United States - Lowes Cove worm burrow | ecosystem: Environmental > Aquatic > Marine > Coastal > Sediment | place: USA: Maine... | reverse complement strand
TTAAGCGATGCCCTTCATAATTTTAGTGACGTTGTCTCTTTAATTATCTCTTATATCGCTAACCGACTCACTAAAAAAAAAGCATCACTTCAAAAAACTTTTGGGTATAAACGTGCCGAAATTTTAGCGGCTTTCATAAATGCAGCAACTTTAATTGTAGTTGCTATTTTATTAATAATAGAAGCTGTTGAGCGATTTCAGAATCCGCAAGACATCAAATCTAATTTGGTAATCTGGTTATCTCTAGTTGCTATTTTAGGCAATGGTTTAAGTGTGCTCTTACTCAAAAAAGATTCTGAGGTTAATATGAATATAAAAAGTGCTTATTTACATCTATTAACAGATATGATGGCAAGTGTAGCTGTATTCATTGGTGGCCTGTTAATGAAATATTATCAACTCTATTGGGTTGATAGCGTTCTAACGTTTGCTATTGCGATTTATCTCGTGATTATGGGTTATAGTTTACTTATCAACTCGTTTAAAGTATTGATGTTATTTACTCCAGAAAATATTCATGTCAAAGATATTGTTACTGTCATACAACAAATTCCGGCGATAAAAAATATACACCATGTTCATATATGGCAATTAAATGATGAGGAAATTCACTTTGAAGCACATATGGATTTTGAAAATGATATTACGCTTTCAGAATTTGATGTCATTTTACACGAGGTGGAAGCATTAGTTTTTCATAACTTCGGAATCAATCATGTAAACATTCAACCAGAATTTGGAAAATGTGATACCAAAGATGTGATTGTACAGGATTAACTAAGTTAATACAAGCTTTCTATTAAGTAGAGTTTAAGAGTGATTCAGAAACATAAATAATGAGATCCTGAAACAAGTTCAGGATGACGAAATAACTAATAGCTCATAAAATGCTAGACATAAATGTAAAAACCTTTAAGGAGTTAACAACCCAAGAACTTTATGATATCCTTCAATTAAGAACAGAAGTCTTTGTTGTTGAGCAAGATTGTGTTTATCAAGATATGGATGGAAAAGATCAAAAAGCTTTGCACGTTATTGGTTATAAAAATAGTAGAGTAGTAGCTTACACCAGGATTTTTAAATCTGGAGATTATTTTGATTATGCAAGTATTGGTAGAGTAGTGGTTAGTAAACAAGAACGTGAACACAAGTATGGTAATGATATTATGAAAGCTTCAATAGAGGCTATCAAAAATCACTACAACGAAACAATGATTAAAATTTCGGCTCAAACGTATTTGAAACGTTTTTATAACAATTTAGAATTCTTTGAAGTAGGAGAGGAGTACCTTGAAGATGGTATTCCGCATGTTGCGATGATTAAATCCTAGACTTTACTTCCCCAACATAAGTCACTAGTATTTCAACGCGACGATCAAGTTTTGGTTCACCTCCTAAAGGAAATTTTCTACGCATACCCACATATTTCATACGACGTTTACTCACCCCTTTTTTGGCTAAATAATCATATATAAATTTTGCTCTCGCAACAGATAGATTCCGTTTTTTTGTTTTACGGTCTATTGCATCTCTGCTGTATTTAGTGCAACACACGTGTCCTTGAATAGTAAAATACAAATCCGTACGTTCTAAAAGTATGTCTGCAATTTCTTCAAGTGTTTCCTTTGATTCTGGTAAGAGTTTACTGTAACCTGTTTTAAATAAAATATTATTAAGTTCAAACTTATCACCAGCTTTTAACTCACCTTTTAAAATCTCTTTAGCTTCTCGTTTTTTTGCGTTAGTTACATCGGGAGAGTCCTTTGGTCGAGGTGGAAATACTGATGATACAATAATTTCAACTTTACGATTGAGACCACGAATTTTACTTAAATCATCTTCTTTAACTAATTTTAATAACACTTCTCCTTTGCCATCAACGTTGGTAATTACAGATTCGTCAAATTCATTATTAGAGAAAATGGTTTTTATAGAATTGGCTCGCTCTTGAGATAATTTTAAATTGTAGGTATCACTTCCTCGGTCATCTGTAAAGCCATATATAGACACTTTACCAATATCCATGCTTTCAATTTCAGATAAAAACATGAGAAGTCTATTGTGTTCTGTAGGCGGAACTTCAAATTTATCAGTTTCAAAGTATACCTCATGTGTCATCTCCTTTTGAGCGAACAAAAGTTGTGACAATATTAGCGATATAAGAAATATTTTTTTCATTTATGAGTAAAAATGGGCTCTAAATATATGTTTTTTTTTATGCTTTAGTGAAATAATACCAATTAATCAATTCAAATAACTTAGATAATTTGATGGATTTGTTAAAATCTCAACACCTTTTTGTATCTCTAAATTGTTAGCTACATAATACGTGTATAGCCCTTCACGATAAAAATAACGTTTTACAATTTCGTCAGAAAGCAAGGATAATAATTGTGTTTTGTTATCATCAATAGCTTTGTTTTTATAACTATCTAATGCCGAAATTAAATTTGAATAATCAGAATTTATTTCAGTATCCAATTGTTCGTCTTCTGCTACCGAAAGCGCATTAGCAAATGCTTTTTCGGTTTTTGTTTCAAAGCTAAAATTGTTTGCTTTTAAGAAATTTTTAAAATCTAAAAAGTCTGAATCGCTTAAACTAAAACTATTTAAATCTGTGATACTATTTTTATAAAAGTATGCTGTACCATATTTAAAAATCAAGTTTTCATTGATTATTGCTTTAGTAATAGTACTTAATTTAGTAGCATCTAATTCTAAATCCGGTTGCACACCACCACCATCATAAACGGTTCGGCCTTTTTTAGTTTTAAAAGCATTATAATTTTCTTGTTTTACGCGTGTTGCTTTCCCGTTTTCATCACGATTCCAGTAATCCAAAGCCTGAATACAACGTCCTGAAGGTGTATAATATCTAGAAATTGTAATTTTCATTTGTGTTCCGTAGGTAAGTTTTTTAGGACGTTGTACGAGTCCTTTTCCAAAACTACGCGCTCCAATTACCACGGCTCTATCTAAATCTTGCAATGCTCCAGAAACAATTTCACTTGCTGAAGCACTTGAACCATCGATTAAAACCACAATAGGAATTTCGGTATCAATAGGTTCTTTTGAGGTGTAATACGTTTTATTGTATTTTTTTACTTTTGATTTCGTAGTCACTACCAACTGATTTTTCGGCACAAAAATATTGGTGACGTTTACTGCTTCTCTTAGTAACCCTCCTGGATTTCCGCGTAAATCTAAAATAAGTTTTTGGGCACCTTGATTTTTTAAAGCACGAAGTGCACTAATGGTTTCAGCAGATGTTTTTTCATTAAATTTCCGAAGTACAATATATCCAATAGTTTCATTAACCATTGAGAAGTGAGGCACTGCATGAATATCTACTGCTTCTCGTTGTATAGTCGCGGTTGCGGTTTCTCCTTGTCTAATGTACGTTACAGTAACCGAAGTGCCTGCTCCACCTTGCAATAAATTTCCTGCATCATCTTTAAAATCAGCAACGACGATGTTATCTACTTTTATAATTTCGTCTCCAGCTTTTAAACCGGCTTTATCTGCTGCGAAATCTTTATACGGTTCTACAATTACCAATCTGTCTTTTAATGTTAATACATTAGCTCCAATACCAGTATAATCTCCGGCATTGTTGATTCTTGCAGCCTCTACATCTTGCTCGTTATAGTAATTGGTATAAGGGTCTAAGTCGTCTAGCATACTTTTTATTGCAGTATCCATGAGATCCCCTGGATTCGTTTCGTCAACATAATTCATGTTGAGTTCTTTAAAAAGAGTTGTGAAGATTTCTATTTGCTTGGCGATTTCAAAAAAATCACTTTTAAAAGCAGTTCCACCCAAAAAAATGGTGACTGCGAAAAGCGGAATCAAAACTCGTTTTTGTAATAGTTTTTTCATCAGGTATTTTGATTTATTATTGTGATACTTTTTTAGAAAATGTATCTAAAAGTTGTTTCATTTTATTGTCTATGGAATCAAAATTCGTTCCATCCTTACCAATGTACAAAATCATTAACGCATAACAAGGCGAAATGTTGTTAAAATATGAGGCTTTATTAAGACGGTAGGCTTCCCTTAGCAAGCGTTTGATGCGAATTCTGTGTACTGCTTTTTTAAAATTTCGCTTACTTACAGAGACCCCTGTTTTAAATTGAGTGTTATCTTCAAATTCTGTTTTTAAGTATACCATACGCAATGGGTATGCAGAAACCGATTTCCCTTCAGAAAATAGCTGTTCTATTAATTTTTGGCTTTTAAGCTTTTCTTTTTTAGGATAAGAAAATGACATCTAATTTTTTGAGTTTTTTGATACGAGTTGCTTTAGTCCTTCAATTTTACTCTCCAAGTCATGAAGTCTGTCATGAACATCAGCAGGCTCAGGCATTTGTTTTGATGCATACATGGTGACATTCCAAATTTCCATAATATCTTCAGCATTTATAGCATAGGTTGGGTAGTCCCCGTCTTTATTGTCACTATTTAAATGAAGATGTCCATCGTCTTCAATACGGTTAATCACACGTTTTAACACTATACCATCATTTTTACTGATGATAATATACACGCGTCCATCTTTTATGTCATCAAAATTTTCAACATAACGACCAAATATCATATCTCCATCAAAAAATGTGGGCATCATTGAGTTACCTTGAATTTCAAAACATCTAAATGTTCCGTTACCAAGTTGAGGCATTTGAAATACAGGTAAGGTTTCAACATATTCGGGATCACCATAACCATTTAAATAACCAGCTCTGGCTTTTGCTTGAACATAAACGACATTTTCTTCTCCTTCTGGTGTTGTTGAAATCACTTTTGGCATTCCAGAATATGTTGGAGTTTTTGATCGGCCAGATTTAAGCATCACACTACTTTTTCCGAAGAGATAATCTGGATTAATATCAAATTCATCAATAATTGCAGACAAGACATCATAGCCTGGTTTGGTTTTTTTTCGTGAACCATCAGCTTGAGGTCTTCCATTAACAATACTGTCTATGGTGGTTCCCGTCACTCCAATACGTTTTGAAAACGCATAGTTATTTAGGTTAAAGTGATTAATTATGGCTTTTATTTTGTCGTCTACCTGTTTCATAATAATTGTAACCGTAAAACTAGTCAAAAATCAAACATTTGTAGTATTATTATTAGAAATAAAGCTACAATGAGTTTTTTATGTATTCAGTTTGAAGGTATCGTTATCAATGCTTTTAAAGGATAGTAATCATATTGTTTTCGGGTTGTATATCAGCCATTAAACCTGATGGGTCTATCACTACCGTTTTTACAGTTTTAGAGGTTTCTAGAGTGTAAGAAGGATAAGCCCAAGCCCAATCATTTTTCACTGTTGCTGAGCTTGGTTTCTCACCTCGCATTTGCCGTAGTGGAATATAAAAATTTTCGGTTGAACCATCGGTATATATTACTTTTAGATCAATAGGCATTGGCATGATACCAATACGTTCAAGCGTGATGGTTTTTCCTTTAACATCTCTTATACCGTAGTCAATAACATCAGTGGTTTGTGCAAAACCAGTAAGATACCAATCGAGCTCAAGCCCTGAAACTTTTTCGGCAACTCTAATAAAATCAATAGGTTTTGGGTGTTTAAAAACCCACTCGTTAAAATACCTTTTTATGGTTTTATCGAGATTATCTTTACCAATGACATAGCCTAATTGAGACATAAATACGCAGCCTTTGTAGTACGCCGATTTTGAATATATACTATTATGATCGTACTTATCGGCAAATGTTGTTAAAGTCTGTTCTTCACCCGAAGTGGCTAAATCAATATAGGTTAAATATGCTCTTATCCAAGGGTTTGGCATTCCTTTTTGAAACATGTCGTTCATTGCCTTGTACTCAATATAAGTCGCAAAACCTTCGTCCATCCATTCATGTTTTGCTTCATTATTAGCGATTAAAAACTGAAACCATGTGTGTGCCATTTCATGAGATATGGTGCTTTTAAATAACCCATCAAAGGTGCCTTCTCCTAATACCAAAGTGCACATTCCATACTCCATTCCGCCGTCACCACCTTGAATTATCGAGTACTGTTTGTAAGGGTATTTGCCAACGAGTTTACTGTAATAAAGCATGAGTTGAGATGTAAAAGGCTGAATGGCTTTCCAGTTCGCTAATTTTTCTTCTGGCATGGTTGATTTATATAAAAAATGCAACTCTGGCCCTCCAGGAACTTGTAAAGTATCATGTGTGTATTCTGGATCTGCAGCCCAAGTAAAATCGTGAACATTAGGTGCAAAAAAGTGCCATGTTAGTTTTTTTCCTTCAGGGTTCACTGGTTTTTTTGTGTAGCCATGACCAATTTCATCAGCATTTTGCAAGTAGCCTGTGCCTCCAATAGTATAGGATTTATCTATAGTGATTTTTACATCATAATTTCCCCAAACGCCATAAAATTCTCTTGCGATGTAAGAGTACGTATGCCAACCCTCATCATCATACTCTGCGAGTTTAGGATACCATTGCGACATAGATAAGGCAACACCTTCCCGATTTGTACGACCAGAACGCCGAATTTGTACTGGTACCTGACCCATAAATTTCATATCAAAATTTACCGTTTCACCAGGTTGAATAGGCGTATGGAGTATGACTTTTACAACAGTTCCCGTAATATCATATTGTAAACTTTTTCCGTTTTGTTTAAGCGATTGTATTTTGATAAAACCTAGTTCATCCGCTTTTAATTTTGCTATTCTACTGTCGTAAATTGGGTTTTCTTTGGTACCAATATTGGTTGCAAACCGTGCGTCTGGAGTTTTGATGTTTTGGGCTCTTACATCCATTTCACTGCCAGGTTGAAAGGCATTAAAATATAGATGATAAAACACTTTATCTAATATATCGGGTGAGTTATTCGTGTATTTAATGTTTTGTTTTCCAGCAAATTGATGGGTGTCAACATCCATATCAATATCCATAGTGTAGTCAGCTTGTTGCTGCCAATAACTATCGGTTTTATAGGTCATTTTAGCATCTTGTGCATATATTTTAAAAGCACATAAAGCAAAACATAAACATAAAATTATTTGAAATTTGGAGCTCATAATTTTTAATTTTATTTGCGGAAATTTTACTTACTATTTACCAGTTGTGAAGCCACAATTAAAGCATTGTAGGCATTGACGATTCTTCCCGATTTTGAAATTTCAGAAAACGTTTTTACAGCTCTATTTTCACCAACAGTTACTTTAGCCTTTATTGGAAGCCCAGAATCCATAATGACTTTCTTTACTTGTGATGCTGTTAAACTAGGATATTGTGAACGAATTAATGCGGCAACACCAGTGACGTTTGGTGCGGCCATTGAGGTGCCATTTTGAGATTCATATTCGTTTTCGGGAGTTGCAGAATATATTTCAGAACCTGGAGCAAATACATCAACATTTATTTTTCCGTAGTTTGAATAATTAGAAACCATATTTGCACCATATCTTGGTACTAATGCTCCTACAGAAATAAAATTATCTGCAACTTCTGGTCCATTTCCAATAGCATCATTCGGATACGTATTTACAGTATCAAGATTCGTTTTGTCATTTCCTGAACCGTGAACAATAAGGACGTCTTTTTCGGCTGCATATTTAATCGCATCTCTTACCCAATCGCTATGTGGTGAAAATGATTTTCCAAAGCTCATATTAATGATTTTTGCTCCATTATCAGCAGCATATCGAATGGCTAAAGCGACATCTTTATCATATTCATCACCATTTGGTGTTGAGCGAATCGCCATAATCTTGACGTTGTTAGCAATACCATTCATGCCTTTTCCGTTGTTGCGTTCTGCAGCAATAATTCCTGAGACATGAGTGCCATGGCTTTCATCCTTAATAGAGGGTCTCGGGTTGTTATTGCCGTAACCCATTTTATCATTAAAATCATCCGGATTATCACCTGTTTTACGACCTTTTAGGTTTTTGTTAAGATGAACATTTAATCGTTCATTGAAGGTTTTTAGGTCCTTTTTTAAGCCTTGTAGGAGTTCAGGCATATAGTCGTGGTTATTCATATAGATGAGTTGCGCATACTGTTTTGCAGTTGCTAGTTTTTCATCTTGAGTTTGTATGGCACTAACTTCCTTTTTGGTATAGTCTGATTTCCCAAAGTGCGCTGTTAAGGTTTTATCTGCTGTAATTAACTCTTGAAGAATTTCATTAAACTGTGTTTTAAGCTGCGTGTATTTCTGATATTCTTGATTATAAAGTGCTTCAGCTTCGGCATATCGTGGGTTGCTTCGATCTCCTGAAACTAATAGTCGAACGTATTCAAACTGCTCATCATAACCATCTCCAACAAAATTCCAACCATGAATATCATCGATATAGCCATTGTTGTCATCGTCTTTTCCATTATTAGGAATTTCTTTTTTATTGGTCCAAATAACATTTTTTAGATCTTCATGATCGATATCGGTACCAGAGTCCATCACAGCAACAATTACAGTTTTCCCTTTTTTATTTTTTATGATTTTCCCATAAGCTTTATTCACGCTCATTCCTGGGATTGTATCTTTTAAAAGGTCTAAATGTGCCCAAGAGTTTTTCTGAGTTTCGGTGAGCTCAGATTCTTTTATCGGTGATGTATCTATGTTTTCAATTGGTGTAGATAGCATTCCTCCAGTGGATGCACAACCCAATAAAACAGCTGATAGCAACATTGAAAACAGAAATGGTTTGAACGCGTTTTTCATAACAGTATTAGTTGAAAATATCGTTTGTAGTGTATTTATCTTTAAGCCGGACTCCCTTTTCGGTATGTTGAACCGTGATAATTTCGTTGTGAGCGTCGTGTTCTAAAAACAGATAGTAATTATGATCTGCGGCCAGATTTAAAAAGCGTTCTTTTTCATCTAAAGTTAATAAGGGTCTCGTATCATAACCCATAACAAACGGAATTGGTAAATGTCCAACTGTAGGTAATAAATCTGCCATAAAACAAATGGTTTTTCCCTTGTAATAAATCATAGGAATCATTTGTTTATCTGTATGACCATTAGCGAAAAAGATATCAAACCCTAATTGTGACTGTTCCAAAATATCAACTGTCGGAAGCGATGTAAACTTTAATTGTCCGCTGTCTTCCATAGGTAAAATGTTTTCTTTTAAGAAAGAAGCTTTTTCTCGTTTATTGGGTTGAGTAGCCCATTTCCAATGATCTTTATTACTCCAAAATTGAGCGTTATTAAATGCAGGTTCGTAACCTGTTTTATCTTTATTCCACTGAATGCTTCCACCACAATGGTCAAAATGTAAATGTGTCATAAATACATCTGTAATATCATCGCGATGAAAACCGTGAGATTTTAGAGAGCTATCAATCGAATCATTTCCCCAAAGATGGTAATACCCATAAAATTTATCGCTTTGTTTGTTTCCCATTCCAGTATCGATTAAAATTAGACGATTTCCATCTTCAATGAGCAAACAGCGTGCCGCAATATCTATCATATTGTTGGCATCTGCAGGGTTGGTTCTGGTCCATAACGATTTTGGAACGACGCCAAACATGGCACCTCCATCGAGTTTAAAGTTTCCGGCGTTTATAGGATATAAATTCATATCTGCAAATTAATAAATACGATGCTTATCCGTACTGGTTTTAGCAGTTTATTAAGATATCACTTGCTTTAAACGCTTACCAAAATCTAAAAGAGCCTTAATTTCCTTTGTACTTGCTAATCGTTCTCTGCTAAAAATGAGTAAGCTATTTCCATTAGATTCAATATGGTAATACGGATTGCTTTCAAAAAAATGAATGACATCGTCGTTGAAGAAAGCCTTAATGTGTTGCTGGTTTTCGCCAACCAAATGAAACCGTTTTGAAAAATCTGGATGTTTTTCAAAATTAATATCTGTAAATCCAGCAATGGCATATACTTTATCAATTAAACTTTCTCTATCCAATGAAAAAATTGGAATAGATGTATTTAAATTAATATGTAGCATGGAAGCTCTGATGACTTCTTTGGCTATAAATTCACCTTCAGAAAACTCAATATCAAACAGTCGAGAGTTTGTTTCATCGGCAGAAAGTTCGTTATAGATATAATTGATTTGTTTGGTTTTAAAAAACAAGAACAGATTTAAAAAGGCGGAGTCTTTATTTTTGTCAGCATTGTAAACGAGTTCATAGTCATTAGCAATAGACTCTAAGTTTTCTTGACGTTTGGTTAGGTTGTAACCAAAAAGCTTTGGTACGGCTTGTAGTTTTCTGAGTGCAAAAGGATGTTTAGAATCGGTGTCGTGCATATCTAGACCTACAATATCAAAATGACCACCATTTTTTGCAAATTTATTTTGATAATTATGGAGGTTGTCCATAACTGTATGGTCAACAAATTCACATAATGAGAAGTCAACGATGATATCTTTATTTTCAGAAACCGCATCGAGTTTTTGTTTCAATCTATAAAAGTTAGCAAACGTACAAAAGTGCTTGACACTCACATAGTAGTTCGATTTTTCATCATCTTCCTTGAACATTAGAACATTTGGCTTGATCCAATGTCTTAAAAACAAGGTTACATTTTTATTGATGATAAAATGAATGAGAATCGTAATGATGACACCTGCTGAAATTCCTATTATAAGTCCAAATTTTAAGGTGGTCAATAAGGTGACAAAGAATATGAGGAGCTGCTCTTTTCCTACGGAAAAAATCTTTTTAATCAAATCAGGGGATGCTAATTTATAACCTGTATAGACCAAAATAGCCATTAATGCTGGTAATGGAATTCGTGTTAATTGTGTACTAAACAAAACAATAAAAACCACTAAAAAGAAGGCGTGAAAAAAGTTAGATGAACGATTGGTTCCTCCATTATTTACATTTACTGAACTTCTTGCAATTACAGTTACCACGTTTAATCCTCCCAAAAACCCGCTACCAATAGTCCCTAAGCCAAGTGCTTTTAAATCTCTATTGACATTAGAGCGTCTTTTATCAGGATCTAATTTATCAACCGCTTTGATACTTAATAAAGATTCAATACTCGCAATTAAGGTCAATGATAAAACGCTTCCCCAAAATGCTAAACTCCCAACATTTGAAAAGGATACTTTGGGTAATTGCGTTGTGATTTCAGAAAATGAAGGAATTGCAGGAATCATGTAATGTTTTGCAATTGGATTGTTTTGATGTAATACCAATTCAAAATAGTAGCTAAAACCAATGGAGAGAAGTACAATCCACATAGGAGCAGGAATGAGTTGAAGGTATTTATTTCTAATTTTTGAATAAAAAGCCATAATAAATAAGCTAAGCACACCTGCTGCTGCGGCATATATTAAGCCTGTATTTTCATAATGTAAGGCATCATTTATTGTATATGGAATTTCAATAAGGTAGTCTATAGTGTTGTCTCTAGAAATTTGATGTCCAAACATGATATGAAACTGCTTACCTAATATTATAAGTCCTATAGCTGCGAGCATGCCTTGAATTGCTGATGATGGAAAGAAGTCTGCTAAATTTCCCATGCGTAAAAAGCCTAATAGCATAATTAAAATTCCGGAGCAAATAATGGCAGCATAAGCACCTTCTAAACCGAGTGTTGTAATCGCAACAAGGGTAACACCAACCAGTCCGTTTCCTGGTCCAGTAATGGTAACGTGACTTCCACCTAAAAGAGATACAATTACACCTCCAACAATAGCGGTAATTACACCTGCAATAGCTGGAGCATCGCTAGCCATCGCCAGCCCTAAACCTAAAGGTAAGGCAATAAGACTTACTACAAATCCTGAAAATATATTTTTTGGGAGTTGCTTAAAAAAGAACGATATGTTATTTTTTTTTGGTGTCATTGAATGATCAAAACATCAGTTGGTAATTCAGATAAAATATACTCTATATCATGCGGAAATAATCGGTCCCAAAAACTGGTTTTTGTTGGTGCGTTCATAACTAATAAATCAGCTCTTACAAATTGTGCATAATGACCAATACTGTATCCTCTTTTTCCAAAAATAGATTGTGTTTTTGTTTGTACACTAGATTTGTAGGCTTGAGGAATTTCAGAAATAATTTTCTTAACACGAGAGTCTTCTCTAATTTTTAGACGTTCTTTTATGATGTCTGATTTCCTAAGTGATTTGTCATCTTCAATACTAACAGCAACTTCTTTTATGGTGATTTCTTCAACAATCGTGATTTTCTTTGACTGTAATTTATGTGACACATAATACGCCGTGGAAATCGCCTGCTTTGTCTTAGGCTTATTAAGCCCATTAACAACAATATGCTTGCAGGCAACCCTAGTTATCGAAGGTTTGATGAGCAGTAATATAGAGCACTTGGCTTGTCTGGTAATTTTTCTGGCAATAGATCCTAAATAGTATTGAACAAAATTTTCTTTTTGTAAAGCACCTAAAATAAGTAAGTTTACCTTTTTTTCTTCGGAAATGGATAAAATCACATTTACAGGCTCACCAGTTTTAAATACGATCTCGTGGGCAAGACCTTGCTCAATAAATGGTTTTAGAATGTCTTGCAGCTGCCGTTCTTTTTCCGAAGACGGAGCACCTACATGAATCAATATCAATGTACTCTCAAAAAAGAGTGATAACCGAGCAGCTTCAGAGATATTTGCTTTAAGGTTTGGCGAGAAAGCAACGCCAATACCTATCGTATGGAAAATTTTATTGTTCAAGTGCTATTTAAGTCAATTTGGATGGTAAGTTACTGCTTTTTTTTACCTTACTAAAACAATTGCTAAAGCGTCATGTTTTTGGATGTTTTATCGACATAGTTGAAATGTTTCGTTTATATTTAACATTCAAAAAAAATGTATACATGTTAGAATTAGCAGGAATTATCATCTTAGGTATATTGGCACAATGGGTCGCTTGGAAACTAAAAATCCCAGCCATCCTTCCTTTAATTTTAATCGGCCTTTTGGTTGGACCAATTGCTGCAGAGTACCTTTCTGAAGACGGGACAAAATGGATAGAACCCATTTGGAATGAGGAACTACAAAAGGGATTGTTTCCTGGTGAAGCCTTATACTACTTTGTGTCCTTGGCCATTAGTATTATCCTTTTTGAAGGCGGACTCACCTTAAAACGAGCTGAAATCAAGAATGTAGGTCCGGTAATTACAAAATTGATTACGCTGGGTTCAGCAGTTACGTTTTTTGGAGCAGGAGTCGTTGCTCACTTTGTATTTGATTTAAGCTGGCAAATGTCATTCTTGTTTTCAGGATTGATTATTGTCACAGGACCTACGGTAATCACACCAATTTTAAGGAACATTCCACTCAAAAAAGATGTATCAACCGTCTTAAAATGGGAAGGTATTTTAATTGACCCTATTGGCGCATTAGTTGCGGTATTGGTATTTGAATTTATAAGTGTTGAAGGAGATAGCGGGTTTACTAAAACGGCACTCATGGAGTTTGGTAAAATTATTCTCTTTGGAACTAGTTTTGGATTCACGTTTGCTCATGCTTTAGCTTTTGCAATTAACAAGAAATTTATACCACACTATTTACTCAATGTTGTCTCGCTTTCAGCGGTTTTATTGGTGTTTGTAGAGTCTGAACTTTTCGCCCACGAGTCAGGGTTATTAGCGGTTGTTGTCATGGGTATGGTGCTAGGTAACGGGAAGTTAGAAAACATAAAGGAACTCTTGTATTTCAAGGAATCACTGAGTGTTTTACTCATATCGATTCTTTTTATTCTTCTAGCAGCAAACATTAATATTGAAGATTTAATGTTATTGTATACATGGAAAACCGCCGTGCTCTTTGCAATAGTTGTTTTTATTATTAGACCATTAGCAGTGTTCCTCAGTACAGGAGGTTCAAAACTAAAATTTAAAGAAAAACTATTTATAAGTTGGGTAGGGCCACGTGGTATTGTAGCAGCTGGTATTGCCTCTCTTTTTGGAAGTAAACTTTTAAAAAATGGCGTTGAAGGTGCAGAATACATCACGCCATTGGTATTTATGATAGTATTAGGAACGGTATTATTAAATGCAACAACAGCAAGGCTATTCGCAAAGCTCGTAGGTGTGTTTTTGACAAAATCTGATGGTATTTTGATTGTTGGCGCCTCCAAAGTGTCTCGATTACTAGGTCATTATTTAGTAAACAACGGTAGACATGTGGTATTAATTGATAGCAATCAAAATAATGTAGAAAAAGCGAAAGAACTCGGTATTGATGCCATGAGCACTAATATATACTCTGAAACTCTTACTGATAATATTGAGCTTAATGATGTTGGTTATTTAATGGCCATGACCGGAAATAGCGATATAAATAAATACGCGATTAATAAATTTGGTCAACAATTTGGTGAAAACGGTTCTTTTAGGTTGGTAACTGCTGATGAGATGAATAACCCAAATGACAACCCAAAGGAAGGTCTCTTTTCCCACACAGATGACTATTTGAAACTCAATGAAGTTACAAGGCAATATCCTTCTATTCAGGAAATAGATTTGAATGATAAAGCGCATTACGAAAGCCTCATTGAAATCACGAACAAAAACGAGAATATAATACCTTTATTCATTAAAGATGAAGAGGGGGAACTTCATATTATTTCTTCTTATAACACAGCTATTGATGAGATTGGTGAGAACTGGAAGCTGGTCTATTTAGGCAAACCTTTTGATGTAGAAAATGCTGATATTGTAGATTAGAGTAATTGCTACAAATATAAAAACTTAATAATTGAGTAGAAATAAAGTAAAACGCATGTAACCGTATACTCAAAAACATCAAATGATTATGGGATTAGAACTGTTTCTGAAGCTGTTTTTATTTTGAAATGATGTGTTTAATAATGTGTAAGAATACAGCTGTTAAAAGTTAAATATAATGTATACATTAGTATCCTAACAAAAAAACATGTTGAAATGAAAAAACTTATGTTATTAATGGCTGTAGTGGTGGCCATAGGGTTTACCTCTTGCTCTGACGATGATGATGGAGGCGCTATTAATTGTCCTGAGGCAGTTCAAAGTGCCGCTGATGCTGCAAGTGCTTATGCAGGTGATGATTCTTTAGCTAATTGCCAGTTTTATAAAGCTTCACTTCAAGCCCTAATTACCGGAGAATGTGTGACAGGGGTTCAGGCGACTACAACTCAAGCGCTTATTGATAGTTTAATTTGTGATGAATAAATAGAGTTTGATTAAGGATTAAGAAAACCAAATAACTCTTTGGACATCAAATTTTTATCTTGCTTTTTGATACAATATCGCGGGAAAAAACTAAAATATCGAGAATATCATAATAATGTAAAAATAATCTATGAAAAATAATTGTTAAAAAACAAATAATTTTATATTGCACATTAACTCTAACACAAAATATTATGAAAAAATTTATGTTATTAATGGCTGTAGTATTAGCCATAGGATTTACATCTTGCTCTGACGATGATGATGGAGGCACAAGTTGTGCAGTTCTAATAGCAAATGTAGAAACTGCATTTGATGCTTATGGAGCAGACCCGTCTGAAGAAAATTGTAACGCTCTTAAAGCAGCACTTCAAGCTGGACTTGATGCAGGATGTGCTGAAGATGAAGAAGAAGAAGCAGATGTACAAGCAGCTATTGACAGTTTAGATTGCGATGATGTTTCAGCAATTGGAGATTGTGTAACTTGCGCAGCTTACGAAATTCAAGGTCAATCAGTTCCTGCTGTTGAAGTTTGCGAAGGCGAAAACGGAAACGCATTTGTTCTTGGACAAGACCTTATGATTACTTTTACTGAATATATTACTTTGCAAGAATTATTGACAACTTGCGAATAAAAAGTACGCTTTTCAAAAGACAAAAGGCTATCCGAGTAGGATAGCCTTTTTGATTTAATCATTAAGCTTCAAAACAGCCATAAATGCTTGTTGAGGTATTTCAACGTTACCTACTTGACGCATCCGTTTTTTACCTTTTTTCTGTTTCTCTAAAAGTTTACGTTTACGAGAAATATCACCTCCATAACATTTAGCGGTAACATCTTTACGTAAGGCTTTTATAGTTTCTCTTGATATAATTTTTGCTCCAATAGCAGCTTGAATAGGAATATCAAACTGTTGTCTTGGAATGAGTTCTTTTAATTTTTCACACATTTTCTTGCCAATATTTTGGGCATTATCTGTATGAATTAAGGCTGAAAGCGCATCAACAGTTTGAGCGTTCAATAAAATATCTAAACGCACTAGTTTTGAAACTTTCATTCCAATAGGTGAATAGTCAAATGATGCATATCCTTTTGAGACCGTTTTGAGACGATCGTAAAAATCGAATACGATTTCAGCAAGTGGCATTTCAAAAGTTAACTCTACACGTTCTGTAGTTAAATACGTTTGGTTTAAAACGACTCCTCGTTTTTCGATACAAAGCGACATGACATTACCCACAAAATCGGCTTTTGTAATTATCGTAGCCTTTATATAAGGCTCTTCAACACGGTTTACTGTTGTAGGTTCTGGTAAGTCTGAAGGATTATTTACTATAAAAGCTTCGTCTGGATTTTTGTTCGTGTAAGCATGGTATGACACATTGGGAACTGTTGTAATAACCGTCATATCAAACTCACGCTCTAAACGTTCTTGTATAATTTCCATATGAAGCATTCCAAGGAATCCACAACGAAAACCAAAACCTAAAGCGGCAGAACTTTCGGGTTGAAACACCAAGGACGCATCATTGAGTTGTAGCTTTTCCATTGAGTTACGAAGCTCTTCGTAATCTTCAGTATCTACGGGATAAATACCAGCAAAAACCATGGGTTTAACATCTTCAAAACCTTCAACAATATTAGTTGTTGGGTTTGCAAAATCTGTTATGGTATCTCCTACTTTGACTTCTTTTGCGGTTTTGATTCCAGTAATCAAATAGCCAACATCACCAGCTTTTACACTTTTCTTTGCTACTTGTGTCAGTTTTAAGGTTCCAACTTCATCTGCAAAATACTCTTTATCTGTGGCGACAAATTTAATTTTTTGTCCTTTTTTTATTTCACCATTAAAGACTCTAAAATAGGTTTCAATGCCTCTAAATGTGTTGTAAACCGAATCAAAAATTAAGGCTTGAAGTGGTTCATCTACATTTCCTGTTGGTGCAGGAACACGCTTAATAATCGCTTCAAGAATTTTATCAACTCCAAAGCCTGTTTTTCCGCTGGCATGAATCACTTCTTCAGGATCACAGCCTAAAAGATCAACGATATCATCAGTAACTTCTTCTGGGTTTGCGCTAGGTAAATCTACTTTGTTAAGTACTGGTATGATCTCTAGATCATTTTCTAAAGCGAGATATAAGTTTGAAATCGTTTGAGCTTGGATACTTTGAGCAGCATCAACAATCAATAAAGCACCTTCACATGCAGCGATAGAACGAGAGACTTCATAAGAAAAATCAACGTGGCCAGGTGTATCAATAAGATTAAGCACGTATTCTTGTCCCTCAAAGGTATAATCCATTTGTATGGCATGCGATTTTATGGTGATGCCACGTTCGCGCTCCAAGTCCATGCTATCTAAGAGTTGGTCTTGTTTTTCACGCGCAGTAACTGATCCTGTAAAATCGAGTAGACGATCTGCAAGTGTACTTTTTCCGTGGTCAATATGTGCAATTATGCAAAAATTTCTAATGTGCTTCATAACGTCCTAATTCATCTCAATAAAGATTCGCAAATATAATTGATTTATTACGCATAAAAAGCTATTAATGTTTACAATGCTTAATAAATACGGAAAAACCGTAAATATGATTGAAAAACTAATGTTATATTGCACTTCAAAACTATACTTAATATTGAAGTTCCTGCATAGCATACTTTTGTTTTTATTATTCTCATTATCAGGATTTTGTCAAAATTTTTCTGTTCTAGGAATGGTCGTTGATGCCAATGATAATCCGATTGAATTTGCTAATGTTCTTTTACTAAATGAAGATATAAATGACATTTTAAAGGGTACTTCAACCGATGATAAAGGTTTTTTTAGTTTAAATGATTTAGAGCCTAATACTTATACGGTTAAAGTAAGTTATATTGGTTTCGCCGACTACGAGCAGAAAATCATTCTTACAGGAAATTTAGATTTAAAAACTATTCAGCTTATTGAAGCTGATGAAAACCTAGATGAGGTTAATATTTTTGTTAAAAAACCAACCTTAATACGGGAAGCTGATCGTCTTATTTTTAATATAGAAAATACGGCTTTGGTTGAGGGTAATATGCTTCAAGTTTTAAAAAGCACACCAAGTGTATTAGTGGTTGGTGATGAAATCAAGGTTAAAAACTCAAACCCTACAGTGTATATTAATAATCGTAAGGTGCATTTATCTTCGGGAGATTTAAATCAGTTACTGGAAGGGTCTTCAGCCAATAGCATAAAATCTGTTGAGGTCATTACAAATCCTTCGGCAAGATATGATGCCCAAAGTGGTGTTGTATTAAATATTGTAATGAGCAAAAACTTAGTTACGGGCTATAGAGGTAGCGTTTATACCAATTTTAGACAAGGTGTTTTTCCGAGATCTAATGTAGGGACAGGCCACTTTTTTAAAAATGACAACATTAGTTTTAATGTCAATTACAACTATGGTAATAACAAAATTAATAGAGAGGGTGATGACACTGTAAATTATTTAGATAGCTCAAATGAAGTTGACGAAATTTGGCGCTCGCTAACAGATCGTAATACCTGGTCTGAAACCCATAATCTCAACGCTAATTTTGACTACTTTATTGATAAAAATAATACGTTGAGTTTGTCTTCTAATGCTTTGTACATTCCATATTTTAAGTATAAAATCTCGAATAACACAAGTATTACTGATGCTAATGACCTGTTTTTATCGAGCTTTACTTCCAATAATTTGTCAAGAGATACCAAGTATAACTTTGGTTTTGATCTCGACTATAATCATAGTTTTACTGAAGGACAGTTAGCGATAAACACACATTTCACCACCTATAATTATGAGAGAAATCAAGATGTTATAAGTCGGTTTTTTGATATGGATAACAACTTCGAAAACTCTAATGCATTTAGTACTAATGCGAATCAAGACACGCAGATTTTTGCCGCAAAAGCCGATTATAGCCTACCTATAGAAGATAATTCAAGTTTTGAAACAGGAGTGAAGTTTTCCAATGTTATAACAGAAAGTGATATCAACCAATTTGATGTTGATGTCGATACAGGAGATGAGACTATTGATGAATTAAATTCTGATGCCTTTGATTATGACGAACGTATTTTTGCGGGATATATCAATTATGCCTATGGTGATGACACATTCAATTTTAATTTAGGATTGCGAGCGGAACAAACCAACATTGATGGGCAATCGCCTCTAACAGATATTAGTACAACTCAGGATTATTTAGAGCTGTTCCCAAACGCAAGCTTTCAATATAATATTTCTGAAACGTATAATGTTTACGCCAATTACAAACGTAGTTTAACGCGACCAAATTACATCGCTTTAAATCCATTTCGGTTTTTCTTTAATGATAATTATGTGATTGCAGGAAACCCAGATTTAGTACCAACGTTTCAAAATCATTATAACATTGGAATCTCATTATTTGATGGATTACTTATAGTTGAAGCCTATTATGATAATTATGACGGCGCTATTTCTCAAATTCCAAGGCAGAATAATGACACCAATGTTATAGAATTCACATTTGTTAATTTTGATAAAACTGTTGAATTTGGGTTTGATTTTCTAATTGACTATTATCCTACAGAAAAGTGGAATATGTCATTCGTGACTTCATTTTATAATATTGAAGAAGAAACAGATTTTGGAGATGGATTTGTGAAAAAAGACCAATGGTCTAACTATTCAGAGTTATATAATAGTTACTCATTTTTAGAGGACAATAGTTTAAATGCAAGTCTGTCATTAATATGGCTAGGTAAGAATTTACAAGGATTTAATATCGTTGAAAACAGATTGTTTTCAGAGCTTTCAATCTCTAAAACTCTGCTCAATAAAAAAGGAATACTGACGCTCTCCATTAGTGACTTGTTTAATATGCAAGACCAAGATAGCAGTGTACGGTATCAAAATCAATTTAGCTCAACTTTTACAGACCTCGATAATCGCTACGTAAAATTAGGTTTCCGTTATAAGTTTGGTAACACTAAGCTAGAAACTAATGAGCGTGTAAGTGATTTAGAAGAGCGTGAACGATTGAATAAGAAGGGTAATTAGTAATTCTCCTCATCAAAGAGATGCCTTTTTTCAAAGGCATTTGCCAGTCTTTTTAATCCTGCCATTCTGCAATAAACAAATTCGTATCGCGACCTCCACCATTATTTCTATTAGAAGAGAAAGCTAAATGTTTTCCATCGTTAGAAAACACAGGAAATGCATCAAAAGTTTCACCATGAGTGACACGCTCCAAGTTTTTTCCGTCAAGGTCAATTAAGTATAAATTAAACGGAAATCCACGTTCGGCTTCAAAGTTAGATGAGAATAAAATTTTCTCTCCTGAAGGATGAAAAAACGGACTCCAATTGGCGTTTCCTAAATCGGTTAATTGACGTAAATCGCTACCATCAGCATTACAAATATAAAGTTCCATTTCAGTTGGTTCTACTAGACCATCAGCCAATAACTCTTTGTATTCTTTGATTTCTTGTTCGGTTTTAGGTCGTGATGAACGGAAAATTATTTTTGTCCCGTCAGGAGAAAAGAAAGCACCTCCATCATAACCTAATTCACTCGTGATTTGTTTCACATCTGTTCCGTCAATATTCATGGTATACAATTCTAAATCACCACTTCTAGTTGAGGTAAATACAATTTTATCACCTTTTGGAGATACAGTAGGTTCTGCATCATAACCAATTTCGTTAGTGAGTTGCTTGACAATATTACCTTCTAAATCTGCAACAAAAATATCATAGCTATCATAGATTGGCCAGATGTATTTTCCGTTTTTACGTAATGGTGTATCTGGGCATTCATCTTGTTTTAAATGCGTTGATGCATAAATAATATGTTTGTTATCTGGTAAAAAGTAAGCACACGTTG
>Ga0316189_10001826_pt1 | contig 21047 bp, 14 predicted proteins | sample LowCovwburrow_MG_FD_204930 | JGI IMG/M metagenome (GOLD analysis project Ga0316189, IMG submission 204930) | Coastal sediment microbial communities from Maine, United States - Lowes Cove worm burrow | ecosystem: Environmental > Aquatic > Marine > Coastal > Sediment | place: USA: Maine... | reverse complement strand
GTCGTCGATCGCATTCAGAAGATTCAGGAAGAGCACGGCAGGGATTCGGTCGGTGTCTATCTCGGCAACCCGAACGCGCACAACTTCGGCACGCTCGTCTTCGGCCCTCCTTTCCTTCGGTCCCTCGGCTCCAAGAACCGCTTTTCGGCCACCTCCTGCGACCAGCTGCCGCTCATGATGGCCTCGTACTTCATGTTCGGGCACCAGCTCCTCTTCCCGGTGCCGGATGTCGACCGCACCGACTTCATGATGCTGATCGGCGCAAACCCGCTGGCCTCCAACGGCAGCATCATGGCTGCGCCCGGCATCAAGAAACGCCTCGAAGCCATCAGCAAGCGCGGCGGAAAGGTCGTCGTCGTTGATCCGCGACGATGTGAAACCGCGCGCATCGCCGATGAGCACTTGTTCATTCAACCTGGAACCGACGCCCTATTCTTGCTCGGCCTTCTCCACGAAGTCTGCGCATCGGGAATCGATTTGGGGCGAATTGCGGCGAGCACCAGGAACGCCGATCGCATCATCGAGGTAGCGAAGGCCTATCCGCCCGAGCAAACCGAAGCCATCACCGGCGTCCCCGCCGAAACGGTGAAACGACTGGCCCGGGAGCTTCGGGCGGCCCCGAAGGCCGTGCTGTACGGACGGGTCGGCGCCTGCACACAGGAGTTCGGCAGCCTTTGCATGTGGCTGATCAACGTCCTCAACGCGGTCACGGGCAACCTCGACGAGCCCGGGGGCTCGATGTTCGCATCGCCGGCGATCGACGTCCGAGGCACGGTCGGGGGTTTCGGCGCAGGACGAGGCTCGTTCGGCCGTTGGAAGAGCCGAGTGCGAGGCTTTCCGGAGTTCGGTGGCGAGCTTCCTGCCTCGGTCATGGCAGAGGAGATGCTCACCGAAGGCGAAGGTCGTATTCGTGCGATGATCACAATCGCGGGCAACCCGGTGCTCTCGACCCCGAACGGAGCGCAGCTCGATCGCGGCTTTGCCTCTCTCGATTTCGCGGTCTCCATCGACTTCTTCATCAACGAGACGAGTCGGCACGCCGACATCATCCTGCCGCCCGTGTCCCCGATTCAACGAAGCCACTACGACCTGGCGCTGTACCTCACGGCGGTGCGCAACGTCGCGAAGTACTCACCAGCGCCGTTCCCATTGAAGGAGGGCGAGCTCGACGACTGGCAGATCCTCACCGAGCTGAGCGCAAGGCTCGCGGCGCGGCGACACGGGAAGCTGAGCAAGCAGTATCTCGCGGCGCGTGCATCGCAGAAGGCGGGCCCGGAGCGAGTGCTCGACATCGGACTGCGGCTCGGCGCCTATGGCAAGCGCTTCAACCCGCTTGGGACTGGACTTTCACTCGGCAAGCTCAAGAAGAACCCACACGGCATCGACCTCGGGCCCATGCAATCGACCATTCCCGAAGTGCTTCCCGAGCAGCACGGGCCCGTCGACCTCGCCCCGGAGCTCTTCGTCGAAGACCTCGAGCGATTGCGCGCGCGTTTTCTGACGGCTGGATCCGCAACCTCAGACGGGCAGCTGCTGCTGATCGGCCGACGGCAGCTCAGAAGCAACAACTCCTGGATGCACAACAGCAAGCGCCTGATGAAGGGCAAGTCACGTTGCACCTTGATGATGCATCCAGAGGACGCAGAGCGCATCGGTGTCAAGGCCGGCGACAACGTGACGGTGAGCTCGCGCGTCGGGCAAATCACGGCGCCGGCAGAGCTGACCAGCGACATGATGCCGGGCGTGGTCAGCCTCCCTCACGGCTTTGGTCACGGTCGCGACGGCGTGCAACTGAGCGTGGCGACCAGCCACCCCGGGGTGAGCGTCAACGACCTCACGGACGATCAACTCCTCGACCTGCTGAGTGGAAACGCAGCCTTCAGCGGTGTCCCTGTCAGGCTAAAAGCCACCGAACAGATCGCTGCGGCAGAGTGAGCAGCACTTAGCGGCGGCGCTTCACAGGCAGACGAGGCGGCCGAATTCGCACCGGAACCGGCGCCGGGGGCGGGCTAAGCAAACCCTCCAACGCGTCGATCAAAGCGTCCATGACCTCGCGCGCTCGATCGGAAAGCTTTTTCGTATTTTCCGCCACCTTGCTTTCATAATGGCTCCCGCAGTGACCCTGTCAACACCCAAGGCGATAATGCACGGCAATTCCCGTAATCTGGAGCTTGCATGCACGTCCATCTGATTGGCGTAGCCGGAACCGGCATGAGCGCCCTCGCAGCGCTGCTGGTCGAGGGAGGGCATCGAGTCAGCGGCAGCGATACGGCTTTCGACCCACCGGTCGGACCGTATCTCGAAGAGCTCGGTATTGAATGCCTCGAGGGTTGGCGCAGCACGAACCTCGATGCGAATCCCGATCTGGTCGTGGTGGGCAACGTTTGCAGGAAGGACAACCCCGAAGCGCAGGAAGCGATGGGGCGCGGTATCCCAACCCTGTCGATGCCCGGGGCGCTGGCTGCAAAGGTACTGTTGCGCCGTAGGCCTTTGGTGGTGGCCGGCACGCATGGGAAGACAACCACCTCAACCTTGCTTGCCTACCTGCTCCGGCAGGTGGGATTGGACGCAGGCTTCTTCATTGGGGGAATTCCCTTGAACTTCGAGCGAAGCTCCCAACTCGGTTCGGAAGGCGCACCGTTTGTGATCGAGGGCGACGAGTACGACAGTGCTTTCTTCGAAAAGGAGCCGAAGTTCTGGAGCTACCACCCGAGCGCGGCGATCCTCACGTCGATCGAATACGATCACGTCGACATCTATCCGGACGCTGACGCCTATGTCTCTGCGTTTGTTGAGTTCGTCGCCCTGCTACCAAGCGACGGCTGGCTCTTCGCATGGGCGGGCGACCCGCTCGTCCGCGAGCTTGCATCCGCGGCGCCGTGCAATGTGAGGTTCTACGCGCTCGACGGCGATGACTGCGGCGACATCCAGCCGATGTGGCTCGGCATGCCGGCTCCCGGCGGCACCATGGATCTCTTTGGTGGCGGCTCTCTGTGCGGGCGGGCGAGCTTGCCCCTGGTCGGCCGCCACAACGCGCGAAACACGATCGCAGCCCTAGCCATGGCAAGCGAAGCCGCCGGCGCCCCGCTCGACCAGTTGATTGCAGCCCTCCCCGGCTTCCGTGGCACCAAGCGCCGCCAAGAGCTCGTCGGCATCACCAACGGCGTCGAAGTCTACGACGACTTCGCCCACCACCCCACAGCGGTGAAGGAAACGCTGTCCGGCTTCCGGGAACGGGTGAAGGGAAGACTGATCGCAGTCTTCGAACCGAGAAGCGCAACAGCGTCACGCCGACTCCACCAGGACACCTACCCCGACGCCTTTACCCCCGCGGACGTTTGCATTCTGGCGCCGGTCGGACGAACTGAGATCCCGTCGGAGGAGAAGCTGGACACGAATGCGATCGTAGATGCGATCGTGAGTGACGGCGGACAGGCGCGTGCGTGCAAAAGCGTGGAGGAAGCGGTCAAGGCCGCGGCGGCCGAAGCACGAGCCGGGGACACAATCGTAGTGATGTCGAATGGACGCTTCGACGATGCGCCAGATCGAATCTTGATGGCGTTGATGGAGCGCTGACGAACGCATACCGGGGCGCGGAAAAAGGCGCGACACGCTATGCGTTGCTAGCTCTGTGGATAGGGCTTGGTGGCCTTGCCCGAGTCTTTCCAGCCTTTGATGCCTTCACGCATGACATGAACTTTTTCGTAGCCATTGGTCGAGGCTCGTTCGGCTGCGGCATCGGATGCTGTGCAGTTCGTGTTGGAGCAGTAGAAGATCAAATCTTTGCTCTTGTCATCGGGTAGCTGCGACAGCTCGTACTTGTACGAAGAGGTCAGAATGATCGCGTTCGGAACGGTTCCGTTCTTCTTGCGTGTCTTCTCTGAGTTGGCGTCGACCGCGAAGGCGCCGGATTGAAGCGCCTTGTCGGCATCTTCGACTGAGATCTCGGGGATTTGAACCTCGGCTTGTTCCGCCGGCGCGGGCTCGGTCGCCGCAGCTGGGCTGGCGTCTTTGCAGCCGACTAGAAACAAGGAGAGGACGAGGGATAGGAGAATGGTTCGCATCGTAGAAGCCTAGAGCTAGCTCGTGGCCCAGCAAGGCCATCGTGCGATCCGCTCAGCGGCACTGGATCGGGGCTTGCTCGAGCTCCGGCGGCATCTTTTCCCAGTGGTAGCCCGTTTTGCTCCGCTCGTAGGCCAGGTCGTACAGCGCCTGCATGTAGTCCCGGTCGAACTCGTCCTCGGACTTCTTGGTGAAATCGGCAGGGATGTAGGCAAGGTTGAAGTCGAGTCCGTCGCGGCAGGTCTGGAGATAGATGCGGTACAGGTCGCCGATGCCCTGCGTCCGAACCAGCGAATCGAGTGAGCGGCCGGCGATGGGAAAGAGCTTGTTCCGGACCTGCTCGTACATCGGGTCGAGGCGGGAGTTTCGAATGATGTAGACCTTGGGTCGGCCCGGCACCTCGAGCTTGGCCAGCACTTCATCGTAGTCGACGCCAACCGGGTAGAGGAAAACCTGCGAAGCTGCGCCGCCGTCGACATGAAGCTCGTCGTACTTCGTACCGTCGACCTCGACGGGGATGAGCACCGGAGGAAACGCTGCGGGGACGGATGCCGAAGCGAGAAGGATCTTTCGAATCAGCGCCAGGGCGTCAGGGTGGCCGCTGTTGGCGATGGCGCCGATACGCCAAATCATCGGCCTCATCGAATCGAGATTCGCCGTGCCGATGTTCAGCGATCGTCCCTCCCTGTGGGCGGCAGCGATCTTTTCCATGACCTCTTTGTCCACGTACTTCGCGATCAGATTTTGAAGTGGTTCAGTCGTGGCCATGGCGTCCGTGCGGAGGGCCCGAATCACGCCGCGCTTCTTGTACACGTCGTCTGGCTCGAGGTCGGAAGACACGCTCTTGAGCACCTCGTCGTACTCGGGTCCGAGAAACGCAAACGGCGCCACCAGGGCCCCTGCGCTAATGCCGGTCACGGTGGTGAACTCGGGCCGATTTCCCGACGCGGTCCAGCCCAGGAGCATTCCGGCAGCAAAGGCGCCGTTCTCGCCGCCGCCAGAGATCGCGAGGTAAGTATGAAGGCGACCGTAGACGCCGGAGTAGCGCTCCTTCACCTCCGCCTTGCTCTTCTGGAACCAGTCGTGGTCCCAGGGCGGAGGCGCGTCCCCCCACATGCGAGCGCGGGGAATCCCAAGGACCTCGGCGTCGTCGACGTGCTCGGCCGGAAGCGGGGAGCGTTTGGGCAGGTGAGCGCAAGCCGCGATGAGCGCGAGCATTGGAACCAGGACAGTCAGGCAGGCGCTCGAGTGTTGGGAAACCCCCATGGGGGACTGGACTACCACAAATGCAAAGTAGATGAGAACCTCTCGACTCGGTCCCCTTTCCTTCGACGCGAAATTCCCTATGTTCCCGCCATGACGACAGAAAGCACCTCGCAGAGCAACACCCACACATCGACCGAGCGTTCAGCTCAGCAGGTGGTGGAAGCCTTCATCTCTTCGCTGGAGCGGCTGGACCTGGACGCGGCGGCTGCGCTGGTCTCGGAAGACATTCGCTGGATCAACGTCCCGTGGAAGTCCGCTACCAACAAGACGCGCTTTCGAAAGGTTCTGGGAGCGATGTTCAAGGACGCCAGTCGGTTCGAAGTCCAGTACTTCGATATCCATGAGCGCGGGGATGGGGTCGTCTTCACAGACCGCGTCGACATCTTCGAGGGCGGCGGCATGAGCATGCACCTCCCCGTCCAGGGAGAATTTCGGGTAAGAGACGGCCTGCTGACCGAATGGGTGGACCGGTTCAGCTGGGCCAAGGTCATCGCCGACATCGGTAGAAGCCTCCCGGGGATCCTCAAGTACCGACTCGGCCGATAGGGCTACAAAAAGCGACTAGAGCATCGTCGGTACTGCTGCTACGGTAGGCGCCGCTTATTGAAAGCATGTCGGGCAGCGAGCAGGAGGGTTGGATGATGCGTTTTGTAGCTTTGCTTTTTGTGTGTGCGGCGATTGCCGTCGCGGGGTGCGGGACCGACAGCGCTAGCGGCACTGGCCCCGAAAGGGATTACTCCGCTACGATCGTCCGCACGACGTACGGAGTTCCGCACATCAAGACCGACAACTACGGCGACCTCGGATTCGGCGTAGGGTATGCATACGCCCAGGACAACGTTTGCCTGCTCATGCGAGAGATCGTCGCCGCCAACGGGCAGACCGCGCGTTACTTCGGCGCGGAGGAAGGCGACCCCTCGGCCGACTACGTCTACACCTTTTACAACTCGCAGGAGATGATCGAGCAAGGCTTGTTCCAAGGCGTGAGCGACGACCTGCTCGAGGCACTCTCCGGATACGCGGCAGGGTTCAACAAGTTTTTGGAGGACACCGGCGTCGACAACTTGCCGGAAGACTGCCGCAGCGCGGACTGGGTTCGCCCGATCACCCAACTCGACATGGGCAAGGTGATCCGCAAGTTGCTTTTGCGGGCAAGCACCGACAATCTCACGGGCGCTATCATGGCGGCCGATCCGCCCAGCCAGTCAATGGCCAAATTGCTGCCGCATGAGAGCATCCCTCTCACCATCCGCAACCCGCTACCTCCCATCACCGAGATGGGCAGCAATGGATACGGCATCGGCTCAAACGGCTCTCAGACCGAGTTCGGCCTTCAACTCGGTAACCCCCACTTTCCCTGGCGCGGAAACCTCCGGTTCTACATGCTGCACCTCACGATACCAGGCGAGCTGGACGCCATGGGAGCGACCATCACCGGTCTCCCGATCGTCCTCATTGGCTTCAATCAGAACATGGCTTGGTCGCACACCGTGTCGACCGGAAAGCGCTTCTCGATCTACGAGGTAGCCCTGGTTGACGGCGATCCGATGAAGTACGTGTACGAGGACGAGGAGCGCGACATCGAGGCGGTGCCCGTCACGATCGAGGTGTTGCTCGAAGACGGTACGGTCGAGGAACAAACCGACAACATCTATTTCACCCATTACGGACCGGTCTTCGACGGTGGGGCGCTCAATTCCCTCCTCGGCGGATGGCCGACCTTTACGGACACACTGCTCACCTACCGAGACGCGAACCTCACGAACAACCGGGCGATCAGCTACTGGGAAGCGATGGACAAGTCGCAATCGATCGACGATGTCGAAGAAGCGTTGAAGATAATCGGCAACCCGTGGACCAACACGATCGCCGCCGACCGGGCTGGAGAAGCGCTCTATGCGGACGTCTCCGTCGTGCCCCACATCTCGACGGAAAAGCTGAACGCCTGCAATGACCAGTTCATCTCGATGCAGATCAACGACACGGGCCAGGCCGCAGCGCTCAACGGTTCCAAGAGCGAATGCGAGTGGGGGAGTGACGACGATGCCCCGGAGGACGGGATTTTCGGCTACGCAAACCTGCCGAAGCTCCGAAACAGGGAATACGTAGGCAACTCGAACGACAGCTACTGGCTCAGCAATCCCGACGACTTGACAACCGGTTTCTCGGTCATGATTGGGCGTGAGGACTACGAGCAGACGCTGCGTACCAGGCAAGGCTTCACCCAGGCCGAGGCGCGCATGGCTGGCACGGACGGCAAGAGCGACACGCCTGGCTACAATCTGGAGCTCCTCCAGGACATGCTCTACAGCAACATGGACATCGCCGAGCAGATGACACGCGCCGACGTCGTCACGCGCTGCGAGGCTGTACTCGATTGGAGCGGGGGCGACTGCAACGGAGACGACGACGGCGCACCGCCGTATAGCGAGAACCCTGCCGTCGCGGCTACGGCGTGCGGCATCATCGACAACTGGGATGGCCTCTACAACCTCGATAGCGTGGGCTCTTCGGTCTGGAGAGAGTTCTGGTCCGGTGTCCGAAACACGCCCGACCTTTGGGCCGTTCCCTTCGACGCGACGGACCCGGTGAACACCCCCAATACCCTCAATGTCGATGACCCGGCCGTCGTCGAGCGAGTTCTCTGCTCGATAGGTGGCGCGGTCGACCGGCTCGTTACGGCGGGGGTCGCGCTCGACTTGCCTTGGGGCGAAGCACAGTACCGGGCGACCGGAGATGGCGTTGGGAAAACCCCTATCCACGGTGGCTCCGGACAGTCCACGTTCAGCGTGATCAGCTCCCGCCTAGTCGACGGCGAGGGGTACTCGAACATCCCCACCGGCAACAGCTACATCCACACGGTCACTTGGAACGAAAGTGAGTGCCCGGATGCCTTTGCGGTGCTGACGTACTCTCAGTCGCAGAACCCCGCATCCCCGCACTACGCCGACATGACCCAGCTCTACTCGGACAAGGGCTGGAACGACATGCCGTTCTGCCCTGCTGACATCGAAGCCGAGAAGATCTCCGAAATCGAGGTCAGCACCGCCGACTAGGCGGGCCGTCCAAACCAAAGGAATCCGCCGAGTTCTCGACGGGACTGGCCGGATTTACGTCGACAACTGGCTCGGAAAACTAGTCCTAAGGGCTAGCGGGCTGGCATTCTGCTGCCGATGCGCTCCTCGGTACGATCCATCCTCGTGGTCTTGGTTCTGGGTTGCGCCTCGGTCGCGCTGGCTGAGGAGCCGGACGCCGGTTCGGCCGGCGACGCAGCCGCTGACCCCGCAACCGAAAAGAAGCCCGGAGACAAGCACCCTCGCCTGGTGAAGCCGAAGGGCGATCGGGAGGACAATGAGCAGCTCGGGGGAGAGCCCACGCTGACTGAATCCGAGCAGGGCCCGGCCGCTAAGGTCGAAGGCGAAGAGGCTTTTGGGGGGGAGGCGACGCCTGACGAGGATGACTGCGATCTCGACTGCCTCGAGGCGCAGCTCAGCGCGGAAGACGAAAAGGAACAGCAGAAGAAGGGCACCCTGCAGGTCGCGAGGGAAAGCGGCTCGATCAGCGAGGAGACTGGCGAGGACTCTGGGGATGCTCTTTCGGCGGAGCCGAGCACCACGTCGCTCGCCGAAGCGGAGCCGGACGTTCCCGAAGATCGAAAGCTGCCGATGCGACTTGGACCTGTTCGCATCAAAGTAGGCAAGACCGAGGATTGGATCGGGATCGGCTTCGCCGCACAAATGCAGTTCGAGTACGATCAGGCGTTCGCCGGCGGCGGCGCTCAGAAGAGCTCCTCCGAGACGCTCGAGTTCCGCCGAATCCGAACGACCCTGTCGAGCTCCTTCATCGAAGGACGCATTCGAACGCGCTTTCAGATCAACCTCACGCCGAGCGCATTCGAGCTCATCGACATGTGGTTTTCGTTCACGCGCTTCAAGTTCGCTTCGTTTCGCCTGGGGCAGTTCAAGATTCCCTACGACCGATATCGCGCCCAGTCCTTCGCTGCGCTTTCGCTCGTCGACTGGGCTCCCACGACGCGAATGTTCGGCTCTGAACGCCAGGTCGGCATGGAGATGCTGGCTCGAGGTGGCTTCCTCAATCTCGAGTACGCGATAGGGCTGTTCTCTGGGGTCAACGCCCGTGCCTCTCACGCGGTTGGGATCACCGAGGTTTACGGCGACGTGCCGCAAAACCCATCGAGCTTCGGCTTCGGGGAGATTGTGAGCGCATTCCACCCCGAGCTGGCTGCCCGGGTTGCCAGGAATTTCGGGGCGATCAACACAGACACCAACAGCGATACCACCGGCGGCAAGGAGCTTCGGCACAGCGTCGGGGCAGGCATTTCTTGGGACGCACGCCCCGTGGCAACTGAAGACCTCGGACTTCGACTCTCCGCGGAGTGGCTCGCGAAGATCCGTCACCTGCACATCAACGTCATCAGCTACCTGGCCTGGTTCAAGCCCTGGGAAGGCGGAAAGATCCTCTTTGGCCCCATGGGTTTCATGGCCGAGACCGGCTATCGCTTCTCTCTGATGTGGGAGCTCGCGCTTCGGTACAGCATGACCTACCTGACCCCCTGGCTCCGAAGCGACAGCAGGAGCTACGGGGTGTTCCAGATCGACAACGCTACCGACCGGGCGTCCGCGATCCAGCAATATGGCGAGAACGGGGATCAAACGACCAACAACGAGCTCGCGCTGGCAGGCACCTCGCACATCATCGGAAACAGCCTGAAGGTGGTCGCCGAGGCCGCCTGGACGGCGCAGCGCTGGGAAACCGGTCGGCAGAACGCTTTCCGGTTCAACATACAGCTGCAGTTCCTCTTCTGAGCCCGGGCCCGGATGGGCCTAGTGGTGGTGGTGACCGCCGGGGCCGTGCGGGTGCCCGTGCTCGACTTCTTCGTCGGACGCGTCCCGGAGCGACTCGACCGTCACCTCGAAGTGCAGGGTCTCGCCGGCCAGCGGATGATTCGGGTCCACGGTGATCGTGTCCTCGGTGATGCCGGTGATGAAGAAAGGGATCTGCCGGCCCTGATCGTCACGCGCAACGACCTGCATGCCCGCGGCGAGGTCGGCGTCTTCTGGGAAGAGGTTGCGTGGAACTTCCTGGGCTTCGCCGATCCGGGGTCCGTATCCCTTCTCGGGAGACACGGTTGCCTTGATCGACTCGCCTTCGGCCACGCCCTCGAGTTGCTCCTCGAGACCGGGAACGATGTTCCGGGCACCGTGAAGGTAGAGGAGCGGGCTCCCATCGCTGGACTGATCGATGATCTCTCCCTCGTCGTCGCGCAGGGTGTAAGAGAGAGTTACGACCTTGTTTGTTGTGATTTTGCTGCTCATGGATTCCGCGCGAACATGCCATACTTCGGGCAGCGCGCTAATTTGCCTGCAGAGAGAGGAGAGCGCCCCATAATCGAGCTCAGGGCCCGCAAGGGATGAGGTGACTTCCGGGAAAAACAGCGAAGAGGATCGGGCGTTCGACAGGCGGGTGATGCAGGCGGCGGTTCGCCTGAGCCTCCTCGCACTGCTCGTGTTCTGGTGCCTGAAGATCCTGGCTCCGTTCCTCAATCCTATCCTCGGGGGCGTGGTGATCGCCATCGCGGTCAAGACCCCGTACGCGAAGCTCAGCAAGGCCCTTGGCGGACGCCCGAAGCTGGCCGCGGTGCTGCTTGTTGCCATCGCGCTGCTCGTACTGATCGTGCCCACCCTCGCGCTCGGAGCGAGCCTGGTCGACTCGACCGCCGGGCTTTCGGACGAGCTCATTCATGACCAGATCAAGATACCTCCACCGCGAGATTCCGTCGCCGACTGGCCGCTCATCGGCACACAAGCTCACGCCTTGTGGCTTGGCGCATCTCAGAATCTGGAATCCGCTCTGGTGAAGCTCGCACCGTACATGAAGGACGTCGGCCTGTGGCTGGTGTCGACCGTCGGTGACCTCGGCATGGGCGTAGTGCTGTTCGTCGTGGCGATCGTGATCGCCGGCGCGCTTCTTCCAAACGGCGAACGCGCGGCGGGTCTCGCTGACAAGGTTGCCTATATCATCGCAGGGCCTCGTGGCCCGCAGCTCGCGGCGCTCGCGGCATCCAGCGTCCAAAGCGTGACCCGTGGCGTGCTCGGAGTCGCCGTGATTCAGTCGCTGCTTTCCGGTCTGGGCATGCTCGTGGTCGGCGTGCCGGCAGCCGGCCTGTGGACGCTGCTGATCCTGATCCTCGCGATCATGCAGCTCCCCTCAGCCCTGATCTTGATCCCGGTGACCATCTATGTGTTCTCGACGAGCTCTACGGTGGTTGCCGTCTTGTTCGCGATCTGGGCAACGCTGGTCGGCCTGAGCGACAACATTTTGAAGCCCCTCTTGATGGGTCGCGGTTCTTCGGTGCCTATGCTGGTGCTCTTCATGGGCTCGCTCGGCGGCTTCATGGCCGGCGGCATTCTCGGCCTCTTCGTGGGCGCAGTGATCCTGTCGCTCGGCTACACCGTCTTCATGGCCTGGGTCGACAACTCCGATGTCGGCGAAGGCGATGTAGGAACTGCGCCCACCGAGGTTCGCTAGCCAGGTTGAGATCGATTCGCTCAGCGAAGAACTCGAGCCCGGATCGTCGCCGGGATCGCCTCGAGCTCGCTGAAAAGAGAGCCAACGTCATCGAGCTCGATGTCCATCACGACGTAGCCGACGTCCGCGTAGGTTTCGAGATACTGCGCGGCGACGTTGACCCCATTCGCCGAAAAAACGCGGTTGATTTGCTCCATCACGCCGGGCTCGTTTCGGTGAATATGCAGGATGCGCCGGCGGCCTTCGTGGTCCGGGATGGTGACCTGCGGGAAGTTCACGGCCGACACGCTGGAGCCATTAGCGTGATACTTCACGAGCTTGTTGACGACCTCGCGAGCGATGTTGAACTGTGCTTCCTCGGTGGCACCGCCGATGTGCGGGGTGAGGATTACATTGTCGAACTCTCGAAGCGGTGACTCGAAGATGTCCTGATTCGATTTGGGCTCCACAGGGAATACATCGATGGCGGCACCTCCGATTTGACCCGAAGCGAGCGCTTCAGCCAGTGCCACGATATCGACGACCGTCCCTCGTGCGGCATTGATGAAGAGTGAACCGGGACGCATGCTGCGAAGCGCTTCCGCATTGATCATGTTGCGTGTAGCCGGCGTCTCCGGGACATGGAGACTGACGACGTCCGCTTCGGAGAAGAGCTCCTGCAGCGTGTTCGTAGGCGCCGCGTTGCCCAGGGGGAGCTTGTGCTCGATGTCGTAGTAGAGGACGCGCATGCCGAGGCCCTCTGCGAGAATCCCGAGCTGGCTTCCGATCCGGCCGTAGCCAACGATACCCAAGCACTTGCCGCGCACTTCGTGTGCGTTGCGCGCGGTCTTCGCCCACTCACCGCGGCGAGCCCGCGCGGACTTCTCTGGAATTCCGCGCATCAGCAATATGATGTCGGCGATCGCCAGTTCGGCGACGCTTCGCGTGTTCGAGAACGGCGCATTGAACACCGGGATGCCCAGGCGGCGCGCAGAATCCAGGTCGACCTGGTTGGTGCCGATGCAAAAGCAGCCGACGGCCTTGAGGTTCTTCGCCGCGCCGAAGGCCGCAGCGTCGAGCTGGGTGCGGGATCGGATCCCTATCAAGTCGACGTCGGCAATCGCGGTCAGCAAATCCGAGCCGGTCAACGAATGCGTGAGGCGCTCGACGCGCTGGTACCCGGCAGCGGCGAAGCTCTCGACCGCGGTTTCGTGGATCCCTTCGAGAAGAAGGATGCGTGGGTCGTTTCCAGTCACGGCCGGAGTCTGGGTCGATCCTGCAGCTGCCGCAAGACAGGTCCGGCTTGACTCAGAGGCTAAACGAAACCGCTCCGATTATCAGCAGCACGAACAGCGTCATGGCGGCCTGCCATCCGCGATGGGCGTGCTTCATCTCCATGAAGTCGAAGAGGATGAAGACCCAAATCATCATCCCGCCTGGAGGCTGGAGCGATCGACGGAAATCAACGAACGACGGAGCCGCACTCACGCGGGGACCCTTAGCAGCTCGGCTTGCTCATTGACACCGACGCGATCAGCCGGAGACTATCGCGACCCCACGAAGGAAGAGCAGCTTGCCGAATCTCGATGACATGACTGGCGTCCTTGTGCGCCCCTTGCAACTCCTGCGCTCGCGTCCTCGCAATACGCTCGATCGTCTCTCCGCGTACGAGGGCGTCACGCTCGAGGAGCTGTACCCAGCGCCCAGTCGCCTTCCTCGGGTTCGCAAGCGCAGCCGTTGGTCACTGCCGGGCTTCGACAACGAGGACTTGTCTTTCGCCTCGCTGCACGAGCCCATCGAGCCGCTCTTCAATGCGCACTACCATGCGCGCAGCCGGCGCATCCAAACCGTGTACGCCAGGCGCATTCGTCCGAAGGGAACGGCTGGTCGCCCGCGTCTTCTCTACATCCATGGCTACATGCAACCTGAAACGGTGGTCGAAGAGCACGGCCTCCTGGGCGCGATAGCACGAACGCTCGATGTCGAGATCGTTCACCTCCAACCGCCGTATCACGGCCGCCGCAAACCGCGCAGCTCCCCTTATGACGGCGAGCGATTCTGGACCGCCGACGTGGTGCGGAGCTTCGAAGCAATGCGCCAGACCGTCCTCGATGCACGAACCCTGCTCTCGGTCATGCTCGATGAATCTCCAGGTCCGGTGGGAGTTGCGGGCTTATCTCTCGGGGGTGCGTTCACCGCAACGCTTGCCTGCCTAGAGCCGCGCTTCGCCTTTGCCGCGCCGCTCATCGCGCACATGCACATGGGCGCGCTCCTTCGTGACGCGCCCGTGCTGGGCGCGATGCGAAAAGACCTGGCCCGATTTGGCTGGACGCCTAGCGATTTCGGCGACTTCTTCGAAAGGATCGGCTGGAACGAGCTAGCGCCGGTCATCCCGACCGAACGCATTTTGCTCCTCGCGGCCGAGCACGATCGCTTCTTCGATGCGGAGGTCATGCGCGCCATGTGGCGCCGCTGGGGCGAACCCGAGATTCACTGGTACCAGACGAGCCACATGGGCTTCCTCCCCTACATGCCGAGCGCCATCGGCCACTTGCGCCGATTCGTGAGCGGCCTGCGTCTGGCGTAGCCGGCTCCGGCTACTATGGGCCGGAGGACTCTTCTGCCATCGGCGCCTCAGGTTCGGCGTCGGCCTCCGGCGCGGCCGCTTGCTCCCTCAACTGCAAGGCGTCCTCGAACTCGCCGGTCGTGAGTCGATAGACGCCACCGGCATACTGGAGGTAGCCGAAGCCGTATAGCAGCGATTGAACGCCCAGCTCACCAACGAGCTCCACCCGGTGCGTCGGAATGAACTTCATCGGATCGATCGCCACCTCGCCCAATGAAGCGACGACGCGCTGAATCTCCGTCGGATCCTCGACTACGAGTAGCTCGGTCTCTCCCATCCCGCTCCCCGAAGCGAGCGGGGCTCGTCGGAATACCGTAATGCTCTTCAGCTTCCCCAGTGGGGCCATCGAAATCGACGTCGGCGCTTGAACCTCGACGATTGCGGTTCCGCGCTTGATCGACATGACGGTGGTTGGATCCTGACCGAGCGCGCATTTATACGCCGTCCCGGCGACCGTCACCGTAGAGCCGGTGCCGCTCCCGTGCGCCATGGCTGGCGCGGTGTCCTTCTCATCCGGACCACGCCCATCACCCTGGGCGACTTCCTCGGGATGCAACAAGAGATGGGTCGCGCCTCTCTCGGCGGCCTGGTTGCGCGCGTCGTTCTCTGCAGACTCCTGATTGATGGACGGCTTGGAGTAAGCGCCCGTCAGGCCGCCGCCGCGCCCAATCACCACGCCGAGGTTCTCACAGCCAGCCGGCTCGTCGTAGAGAAGCACGATCTCGGTGCCGCGACCGGTGAGCTGGTCGGCCTTGCAGGCCGTGAGCGACGAACCAACCAGGAGCGCAAGACCGAAGGGGATCGTCCAAGAGTAGTAAGGAATTGTAGACTTCATCCAAGAGTCTCCTGGCGAAAAGGTGCCGGCCTGACGCACGATGTCAACCCGCAACAACCCGCCCCCGGCGCGAAGACGCTCGCTTTCACGGGAACGCCACTGTATTGTGGCGCGCCGGAGAAATTCATCATGTCGGCAACTCTTGAAATGCGACGCCGTTCGCTCGAAGATCCCGAAGGTTTTTGGGCCGAGCAGGCAGAGGGAATCGACTGGACCAGGCGTTGGGATCGCGTTCTCGACAGCTCCAGTCCGCCGTTCTATCGCTGGTTTCCCGGAGGGGAGCTCAACACCTGTTACAACGCACTGGACCGGCACGTCGAAACGCGGGGGAACCAGGCTGCCCTCATCTACGACAGCGCAGTCACTCACCAGCGAAGAACATACACCTACCGTCAGCTCCGCAAGGAAGTGGCAATCTTCGCCGGCGCTCTGGCATCGCAAGGGGTGACCAAGGGCGATCGCGTCTTGCTCTACATGCCGATGATACCCGAAGCCGTCATTGCGATGCTTGCCTGCGCACGGCTAGGCGCCGTGCACTCGGTGGTGTTCGGTGGATTCGCTCCTCAAGAGCTAGCAACGCGCATCGACGATGCCGAACCAAAGGCGATCGTTTCCGCGTCCTGCGGCATCGAAGGCACCCGAGTCATCGAATACAAGCCGCTGCTCGACCAGGCGATCGCGCTCTCGGAGCATACGCCCGAGACCTGCATCATCCGTCAGCGCGAAAGCTGCGAGTCCGAGCTGACCGAAGGTCGGGACATTTCCTGGCAAGACGCGGTGGCCTCGGCGAAACCGCACGATTGCGTGCCGGTCCTGGCGACCGATCCGCTATACATCCTCTATACCTCGGGCACCACCGGAATTCCGAAGGGCGTCGTCCGTGACAACGGAGGTCACGCCGTCGCCCTTCAGTGGACGATGCGGAATGTGTATGGCGTCCAGCCTGGGGAAGTGTATTGGGCGGCCTCCGACGTGGGCTGGGTCGTCGGCCATTCGTATATCGTCTACGGGCCCCTTCTGAACGGCAACACGACGATCCTCTACGAAGGAAAGCCCGTCGGAACGCCAGACGCGGGCGCGTTCTGGCGAGTCATCGAGGACCACGGCGTGAACTGCCTCTTCACCGCGCCGACCGCGTTTCGAGCGATCAAGAAGGAAGACCCACAGGGCGCGCTACTCGACGACTACGACCGGGGCACCCTGCGTTCTTTGTTCTTGGCCGGCGAGCGCTCCGACCCGGACACCTTGAAATGGGCCGAAGCGAAGCTGGGAGTGCCGGTCATCGATCATTGGTGGCAAACCGAAACCGGCTGGGCGATCTGCGCGAATTGCCTCGGCATCGAGCTGCTCCCGATCAAGCACGGTTCGCCGACCGTCGCCGTCCCAGGTTGGGATGTTCAGGTCGTCGACGAGGCCTGCCACCCGCTTCCTGCCGGCAAGTCTGGCGCATTGGTGGTCAAGCTCCCGCTGCCACCCGGCTCGCTGCCGACACTTTGGAACGACCCAGACCGTTTCGTTCGCTCGTACATGACCGAGTTCCCGGGCTACTACAAAACCGCCGACGCTGGTTACATCGACGACGACGGCTACGTGTACGTGATGTCGCGGACCGATGACATCATCAACGTCGCGGGTCACAGGCTCTCCACCGGCGGCATGGAAGAGGCGGTCTCGGCGCACGAGAACGTCGCCGAATGCGCCGTGATAGGCGTGGCCGATCAGCTCAAGGGAGAGATCCCGCTCGGTTTCTTGGTACTGAACGCAGGGGTCGACCGCCCGCATCACGACATCGTCGCCGAGGTCATCCAGATGGTCCGTGACGAGATCGGGCCCGTGGCAGCTTTCAAAACTGCGATCGTCGTCCAACGCCTGCCCAAGACCCGCTCCGGTAAGATACTCCGTGGCACGATGAAGAAGATCGCAGACAGAACGGAGTGGAGAATGCCGGCCACGATCGACGACCCCGTCATCCTCGACGAAATCGCCGAGCGCCTGCAGGCGATCGGATACGCGTAAATGAACCGCGACCAAGAGCGCGCGCTGCTTCTGTTCGCAGTCGCGATCGTGCTCATCGCAACCCCGGTTCGGGCCGTCTGGCTTCAAACCTGGTGGTCTCCGTTTGCTTTCTGGCTGGGAATGATCGCGGTTGTGGCGCTGCTTCATCGCACCGACCATGCAGCTTAATCACTTCATTCTATTCTTCCTCGCAGTCGCCCTACTCGGCCTCTACATACTGGGTTCGGAGCTCGTCGAGCGCTCTCCACGCTGGGGCCGGCTGGGGCGAAACCGTTTCAGCTACGCACTTGCCCTCGGCGTCTATGCGACCACCTGGACCTTGTTCGGGAGCGTGGGGTTCGCCGCGACAGAGGGCTACGATTTTTTGGCCATCTACTTCGGGGTTACCCTCTCCTGCATCGCGATCCCGTTTCTCTGGGCGCCGGTCGCAGAGCTCGTCGATAGGTACCGGCTCGGGAGCATCGCGGACGTCTTCGCGTTCAGGTACCAAAGCCGAACGCTCGGGGCTGCGGTATCGCTTTTCATGGTCGCCGGCCTGCTGCCGTACATCGCGCTGCAGCTTCGCGCGGTGGCGGATGGGGCGGCGATTCTCGTGGGCCAGGAACCAAGTGAAGAGCTCGGCTCCGTCTACGCCGTCCTGCTATCTGTCTTCGCCGTCACCCTGGGCGTGCGCTACGCCGACGGTCGCGCCCACCGCCCCGGGTTGATCGCGACTCTCGCGTTCGAGAGCCTTTTCAAGCTGATTGCGCTGCTGGTTGTCGGGGGTGCCACCCTGTTCACGGTCTTCGGCGGTTTTCGCGAGATCGACCAGTACCTCCAAGCACGACCTGAGCTCGTCCAGAGCATGACCGGCCCCGTCATGGGTGACTCCTGGATTGCCTTGGTGTTCGTGACGTTCTGCGCGGCGTTCCTGCTTCCGCGGCAGTTCTTCGTTGCCTTCGTCCAGCGGCCAGGCCCCCGGAGCCTGAGAACCGCCGGTTGGGCGCTGCCGCTCTACCTATTCGCTATCAACCTGCCAGTGCCGATCCTGTACTGGGCCGGCCGCGACCTAGCAGCACCTGGCGTTCGCCCCGACGTATACGTGTTGGTCGCGGTGCAAAGCTCGCCGGCGCTCCAAACACTTGCCTTCCTGGGCGCCGTTTCCGCCGCAAGCGCGATGATCTTGGTATCCTCGATCGCCCTGAGCGGCATGGTTGCGAACTACCTCGTGCCGCGTTTTGGGCCGACTCCAGAGTCACTCCTCACGCGCTGGGCCGTGTTTCGTCGCTCGACGATCATCGCGGTCGTGGTCGCCGGCTTGCTCATCCACTTCACCCTCCCGCGAACCCGCTCGCTCGTCGATCTCGGGCTTGCGTCGTTCGTCGCAGTCACGCACCTGCTACCGGGTTTGTTGGGTGCGCTGTTCTGGCGGCGCGCTACCAGGGCCGGCGTGCTGGCGGGCCTGATCGTGGGTGCCAGCTCCTGGGCCCTGCTGACTGCATCCCCCTTGTTCGGAGTCGAGTTCGACGTCTCCCGCCTCTACGCGCTCTTCGGATTCACCGACCCGGGCGCGCGAGGCCCGGCAATCTGGCTGAGCTTCACGGCGCACGCGTTCGTGTTCATGGGCGTCTCGCTGCTCACAGCGCGTTCGCCAGAGGAGCGGAACGCAGCGGAGGCATGTCGTGAGCCACGCGTGACGCGACTCCTGCAGGTGCCTGACTCCGCCGAGTCACTGCAGGAACGCTTGACCTCTTATGTCGGAAAGCGCACCGCGATTCAGGAGATCTACCAGGCCGCTTCTGCAGCCGACGTCTACTGGCCGCCGAAGGACCGTCCTGAGCTCCTGCGCTTGATCACCGAGCTCGAAGGCCGGCTGAGTGAGCGAATCGGCCCACTGGCTGCGCGTACCTATATCCAAGGAGGCCGCCCGGTTCGGGCGGACGCGCTTGCGGAACGGCTCCGCGCGTTCCGTGAGCTCGACTCGCGCTATGCCGGGTCTCAGCGGAGCTCACCGGCCCAGGCTGCGCGCCGTTACCTTTCGCAGCTGATGTCGGAGCTCCCCGTCGGCGTGTGCACCGTCGACGACCACGAAGACGTCGTGATCTGGAACGCACAACTCGAACGCATGTCGGGTCTGGATGAAGACGAGATTTGCGGTCACCCGATGCAGGACATCCCGGACCCCTGGTGGCCGCTATTCGACGAGCTTGCCCATCAGCCGACGGGCTCAGTCATCGAACGTGAATATGACCTAGGTGACGGCAAGATCGAGCTTCGCGCCCAGACGGCAGCGATCCCGGGCGAGTCCGAGGAAGGCCGAGTGTTCGTCGTCGAGGACGTGACGTCGCTCCGGCAGCTCGAGCGGCACGTCGCACACAAGGATCGCCTGTCCTCGATTGGCACCTTGGCCTCGGGCGTGGCCCACGAAGTCGGCAACCCGCTCACGGGAATCCTGATGGTTGCAAAGAACCTCGCGACCGATCCGGGCGCGGACGACGCTGCGGAACGGCTCGGGATCATCGTGGATGAAGCGCAGCGCATTCACGGGATAGTGCAGAGCCTCCTCACGTTCAGCCGACGAGATGAGACCCCCGTCGAGCTCCAGGCGATTCCCGTGGCCGGAGTGGTCCGCAATGCCGCCGAGCTTGCGAAGCTCGAAACCGAAGGCTGCCAAATCAACCTGGATCTATCCGTTGACGCGCCAGCTTTGGCGAGCCCCGATGGGTTAACTCAGGTCTTGGTGAACCTCTTGAACAACGCGCGACAAGCCTGCTCTGCGGGAGCGACGGTGCATGTCCGAACACGAGTGGAGCGGGGCACGGTCCTCATCGACGTGGACGACGAGGGCCGGGGTATCCCCGAGGAGCTTTCTGGGCGTGTATTTGAACCTTTCTTCACCACGAAGCCCGACGGACAGGGCACCGGTCTCGGCCTCTCGGTGTCTCGACAGATCGTGGAGCGCTTCGGCGGCTCTCTGAGCTACGAGCCTCGCCAATCCGGGGGCAGCCGGTTCACGGTCACCCTCCAAGCCCATGAAAATTGAGGGATTGAAGGACACTACAGTCCTTTGGTACTAATCACCGGTGGCGAAGATCCTTTTGGTGGAGGATGAGCGGGTCATCCGCGCAGAGATCGAGCGCATTCTCAAGCGGGATGGGCACGAGCTGGTCGCCGTGGCTAGCGTTCCGGAAGCCGAACAGGAGCGCCCAGAGTGTTTCGACCTGGTGATCACCGACGTGAGGCTTGCGGGCGAGACCGGTGACGTCTTGCTCGAGCGCGTGGGACAGGTGCCGGTCATCGTGATGACGGCGTACGGTTCGGTGAGCGCTGCGGTCGACGCCATGAAGCGGGGCGCTGCGGATTATCTGTCGAAGCCCTTCGCGCCCGAAGAGCTGAGCGCAGCCGTCACTAGGGTGCTCCGGCACCACGCTGCCGTAGTAGCGGGTGACGCGAGCGCCAAGCTCGATCCCTACGACATCGTGGCCACACCGTCGAGCCCCATGCAGGAAACGCTCCGTTGGGCGCGCAAAGTCGCGCCGACCGAAGCGACGGTGTTGATCCTGGGCGAGTCGGGTACGGGAAAAGAGCTGATCGCGCGCGCGGTGCACAACCAGAGCGCCCGCACGGGTGCATTCGTGCCGGTGAACTGCGCATCGATTCCGGAAACGCTTCTTGAGTCCGAGCTCTTCGGCCACGAGAAGGGCGCGTTCACGGGCGCCCTGAGCCGACAGGAGG
>Ga0316189_10001825_pt1 | contig 21048 bp, 19 predicted proteins | sample LowCovwburrow_MG_FD_204930 | JGI IMG/M metagenome (GOLD analysis project Ga0316189, IMG submission 204930) | Coastal sediment microbial communities from Maine, United States - Lowes Cove worm burrow | ecosystem: Environmental > Aquatic > Marine > Coastal > Sediment | place: USA: Maine... | reverse complement strand
AAGGCTGACCTTGAGAGGAGACTGAACATGGGGATGAAATTATTATCTACCGGGGTATGGCTTGCGGCCGTGCTTCTGAGCGCCACGGCAAATGGTCGCGATCTCGCAGAGGATACCCTGGGTGGCGCGGCAAAGGGTGCCGTGGTCGGCGCAGTCGCCGGAGATGCGGGCAAAGGCGCAGCCGCCGGCGCCGTGGGCGGTGCCTTGTTTGGCGGCGTAACCAAGAAACCGGGTAAGGACACGACCGCCGGGCGCGACCTCGCATCGGGCGCGGCAAAAGGCGCCGTGATCGGTGCCGTGGCCGGCGATGCGGGCAAAGGTGCTGCCGCTGGCGCTATCGGCAGCGCACTGCTGGGCGGAGTCCGGCGCAACCGCTAGTGTCTTAAATCAGAAGTTCGGATTCGCGATGGCCTGTCCCTTGCCTTGGTTAGAGGCATATCTTGATCTACGCGGACTCGCAATTAGTCCCCCGACAGGAGTATCGACACTTGGCTGGCACACGTTTTGTCGTGCGATCGAGAAGTTGGGGAGTGTTGGACAATACACAATCGACGTGGTGCGGATAGGCCTCAGCGCCCAGGTGCGCCTGACCGCGTTCAAGCAGCGCAACACCCCCCGCTGGAAGGCGAGGTCACCCGCGTCTCGGCGGACAGCTTTACCCACGAATGCACCGGAGCCACCTATTTCCTCGCACGCATCACCATCGATCCCACCGAAAGGGACAAACTGGACGGGGGTGAACTCTATCCCGGGATGCCCGCCGAAGTCATGATCGTGACGGGGCAAACAGGCGGCCTTCGAATACTTCCTGACCCCCATCAACGACAGCTCCCGGCGCGCCTTCCGGGAGGACGGAAAAGGGCGGCAACAGAATATTCCGCAAAACATTACACCTACTGGGATTTATTCAATGGAACTCGATAAGGATCAGATTCGGAAAGCATTTGCCAAAGACCTCACGGAGGTCTTCATTACCATAGGGATCATCGCCGTATTGGTCTATATGAGCGTGCGTGTTTTTTCGCCGTTCATGGGGCTTATTACGTGGGGGTTGATTCTTGCGGTCACACTCTATCCATTGCATCAGCGACTGGCAGGTAAGATTGGCGGTCGGCAGGGAAGGGCCGCAACACTGCTGGTTCTGGCGGGTCTGCTGCTGATCGGTACTCCGACGGTGATGTTGGGCTCGTCTTTTGCGGGCCAAATCCAGGGCATCCATCAGGCGTTGGAGAACGAAACCGTTCAAATTCCGTCGCCGGCAAAATCCGTGGCCGAATGGCCGCTCGTGGGAGAAAAGGTCTACAGGGTCTGGAGCCAGGCATCAACAAACCTTCCGGCCCTGCTGCAAAAAGCCAAACCACAACTGGCGGAATTCAGCAAAAAGATGCTGGCGATCGTGGCAAGCACGGCAGGCGGTGTGTTCGCCTTCCTCGGTTCGCTGATCATCGCCGGCATCATGATGGCCTATGGCAAGTCGGGCGCACAGGCCATGTCGCGCATCATTTGCCGCTTGGCGGGAAAGGGAAAAGGTCCGGGTCTGTATGGTCTTTCGACTGCGACCATCCGGTCGGTCTCGATGGGTGTGGTCGGCGTGGCCTTTATCCAGGCCTTGTTGCTGGGCCTTGGTTTCATGGCGGCCGGCGTTCCAGGAGCCGGCGTGCTGGCGATAGTGGTTCTGATCATGGGCATCTTGCAGTTGCCGGCGACCTTGCTGACCCTGCCGGTCATCGCGTATATCTGGTGGTCGGGTGATTCCACCGTGATGAATGTCGTTTGGACCGTCTATCTGCTGGTCGCCGGTATGGCCGACAATGTGCTCAAACCGCTGTTGCTCGGACGCGGCGTCGATGCGCCCATGGCGATCATTCTGCTGGGTGCGCTGGGCGGGATGGTCTCCGCCGGTCTGATCGGTCTTTTCGTCGGCGCGGTGATTCTGGCGCTCGGCTATGTGATTTTTATGGACTGGGTCGCCGAAGGTGACGATGAGTCCTGCGAACCGACAGCCACCGAAGAGCCCGACGCACCTGCCGCCATGGAGTAGCGGGCTGGATGTCCAGACCCTTCATCCTGATGTTGAAGCGTGCGGCAAGGTAGAAGTAGCCTGTGCTCGGGAGATGGTGGGCCTCGACTAGAAATCACTGAACCGCGCAGCAGCCTGAAAGCACAAGACAACGGGATTCACGTTTATTGTCGATCTGAATACGACAGTCGACTCACAGGGTAAGACGGAGATCGGGTAGTTCATGCGTTCTTCGCTTGGAGGACTGAAGCGCGAGAATATGAGGACGCTAGTGGGCCCTACGAGCGGACGGGCGCAGATCTGCTAATAATTCTTTCACCTCAGTGGGGAGGTTTTGCAAGTGCTTTTCTGGTCCAAGTCTGTCGATGCAAGTTCCTGTCGACGCAGGAGCGGGTGGCCCCCAGTGCCGTGTGGGGAGTCTGCACCCGAACATTCGAAAACGAAACGAATCGTTCTGGGTTCCCCCTTGCTGCTCCTGTTGCCCGCGTTGGTTGCCGGCTGCGTGGCCAATCCAAATACCGGAAACCACGAGCCGTCACCGGCTGCTGTGACGCTGTCCCAGGGGGCGACGGTCCATCAGCGCAGGTCGCACGAGACAGCGGATATCGAATCGTTGCAACGCGATATCGACGCGGTCATGCAGGCGCTGCAGGCCAATCGTGATGGCAAGCTCTACACCGGGGCCGTCGAGGGTGTCGATCCCGACGACCTGGCGATCGCAGTCGCGTTGATTGACGGTCGCAGCCTAGTCGCGGGGGATACCGATGTTCGGTTTCCCTTGATGTCGGTTTCCAAGCCGTTTACTTACGCATTGGCACTGGAGCAGCGGGGTGCCGACTACATGCTGAAGACCATCGGCGTCAGTGCGACAGGGCTGCCCTATAATTCAGTCACGGCAGGTGCCGTCCGTCCGACCTCGGAACAGAACCCGATGGTCAACGCCGGTGCGATCGCCACCCACAGCCATATCCTCGGCACCGATTCCCCGGCAAAGATCCAGGCGGTCGTCGACCTCTATTCGCGGATGGCCAACCGCCCTCTGGCGATCGAAGAGGCCTGGCAGGCAACACCGCGCGCCCTGACCTATACCCTGGCCTACCAGATGCAGGCAGTCGAGCGGCTCGAGGGCGACGTAAAGGACGTGGCCAAGCGTTACCTGGCGTCGAACATCGTTGCGGTGCGCGCCGGTGAACTCGCACAGATGGGCGCCACACTGGCCAACGGCGGTATCCAGCCGCTCACGGGCGAACGCGTTTTGGCACGGGATAATGTGCGCATCGTACTCTCCGCCATGGTGATCGCCGGGATGTACGAGGACAGTGGCAATTGGTGGACCCGGGTAGGTTTACCGGCGAAGAGTGGCGTGAGCGGTGCGATCGTCGCGGTGGTTCCCGGGTGGGGTGCCATCGTTGCCTACTCGCCCCGCCTCGATGCTGCCGGCAACAGTGTGCGCGCGTCGCTCGCTATCGAACAGCTGGTGCAACGCTGGCGGCTGCACTCGATCGACCGTCTGCTTGACCGGAAGGACTGAGTCGGACGTCACCGGCCATCAACAGAGTATAAAAAATGCGTAAAGTTCGGGGAGATGACATGAAAGTTCTGATGCTGTTGGGTGCCGTATGCCTGTCGCTGGCGAGCAATGTGATTGGCAGTGTCGGGCTGGCCGCGGGCGACGCCGTCGCGCCTGGTCTGCAACAGGCACCACAGATCGCGACCTTCTCGATCGTTGCCCGCGATCCGGATACGGGTGACTACGGCGTCGCTGTTCAGTCGCGTTATTTCGCGGTCGGTCATGTGGTGCCGCATGCTAGGGCAAAGGTTGGCGCCGTCGCCACCCAGGCACGCGGCAATCTGCTCTATGGACCGCAGGGCCTGGCGCTGCTTGAGAAAGGCCTCGCCGCCGAGAATGTGATCCAGCAACTGATCGCGCCCGACCAGCTACGCGACGAACGCCAGGTCGGGATCGTCGACCAGGCCGGCCGCGCCGCTTCTTACACCGGCGACAAAGCGCTTGTCTGGGCCGGCGGCCGCACCGGTGCCGGCTATGCGGTGCAGGGCAACCTGCTCGCCGGCCCGCAGGTTGTCGACGCAATCGCGACCGCGTTCGAGGCCGCGCCCGGTGATTTCGCCACCCGTTTGGTTTACGCGCTGGCAGCCGGACAGGCGGCCGGTGGTGACGCCCGTGGTCGACAGTCGGCCGCACTGCTGGTTGCGCGGGAGAAGGGAGGTTACCTGGGCCTGACTGACCGCTATATCGACCTGCATGTCGAGGACCACCCGACACCGATCCGCGAATTGGCCCGGCTGCTGCGCATACGCCAGGCGCAGTTCATCAGCGAACAGGCGAAAGCGCTCGTGACGCAAGCCGAGAAGGCGCGCGGCACCGAGCGTACCGCCCTGCTCGAGGAGGCGCGCGGACTCATGCTGGAGGCGCTGGAGAAGCATCGATCCGACGACTACGGCTGGTGGACCCTTGCCAAAATACACATGATGGAAGGCCAACCCCAGGAGGCCGCGCTGGCCGCACAACGTGCCCTGCTGGAGAATCCGGCCTGGCGCCACCTGTCGGTCGCCAACCGGGAGGCGTTGGAGGTGTCGACCGAACTGCTCGACGCGTTGCTGAGGGTGGAATCGTTCAATAGGGTCTGGCATAGCCTGGCACCGGGCAAGGAAGCGGCTGTGCAATGAATGCCCCGGGCAGCGATGGGGCCGCGTCGGTCGATGAATCACCGGCACAAAAAGGCCCGAGACTGAGCCTGTCCGCGCAGGTCTTCATCGCGCGCCTCGCACCGATCGGTGTTTTCGCCCTGATTGCCTCCGCCGCGGGAACGCTCGATATCGATGCCCTGGGTCGGCTTCAGGTCTATATCCTGACCTACATTGGTGCGGCCGTTCTGCTGCCGTTCTGGATAATGTGTGCCTTGTGCGTCGCTTACCCTCTGGCGCGGGCGATACCGTGAGAAATTGCGTAATTCTCCCCATGTCCCCGAACTGAGATTTTCTGCAGTCTTTATCTGCAAGTTGTGCCATCCAGTTCACTAAAGGACATTCACATGTTTAAGTCAATTACGCGATCGATAATGGTTGCCACACTGCTGGCATTCGCGGCCCCCGCCTACTCGGGGGGACAGGCCATGCAGATCTATTATTGTAGCCAGGACGAAGATGCGAGCGATGAGCAGGTGGATGAGATCGCTATGGCCTGGCTCAAGGCGGCAAGGAGTATGAAAGGTGGCGAAAATCTGCAGGGTTATCTGCGGTTTCCGGTTGCCGCCGACGCAGGTGAGGATGATTTTGTGGTTGTGCTCATAGCGCCCTCTTTTGCGGAGTGGGGTACTTTCACGGATGGCTACGCGGGATCGCCTGCCGAGGACGTGGACGACCAGTTTGAGGAAATCGCCGATTGTACGAGAAGCACCCTGTGGGAATCACATGAAGTGAAATGACAACAGTGAATTAAAAAGAGAGGCCGCCAGATCTGGCGGCCTTTCTGTTTCAGCGAGTCGATGCTGAACAAGCAAATCTCCTCCCCCTTATTGCATCGGTATCTTGGGTTGTCATGCCGTCCAGGCTAGGTCTTTCGCAATGATTGTGCCTGCCAATAGGTGAGCGAACGCCACAGCCACTCGAACGGTCCGTAATGGAACCGCCTCATCCAAAACACACTGAACCCAATCTGAAGAATCCAGACGACAATTATCACCATCGCAAGATCCAGTCGGCGCAACTGATTGAATTGCCCAAGGCCGAATCCGTACAGCAAGAACGCGGCCAGGATCGACTGCATCAGGTAATTGGACAAGGCCATCCTGCCTGTGGCCGACATCCCGTCGCCAATGCGCCTGAAGATCGGCATCCGAAAGACAAAGATGATCAGGCTGAGATAGCCGAGTACGAAGGGCAGACGGCCAAGGTCGAAAAAGATCCGATAATAGAACGAGTTCACCGGGTCCAGCGGGTTTTCCTGGAGGCCGAGATTCATCCAGGCGTGGGTCGCCAGGCCTGTGCCGATACCGACAAACGCAATCGCAAAATGAACGCCCTGTTTCGTGCGTTCATCGAAAAAGCCCATACGCAACAGCATGATGCCCAACAACATGTAAGGCATCATGTCCCACAGGTCTTCCTGGTAGAAAACGGACGTGTACTCTTCGAGTACGTACTCGGCGTTGTATTGGAAGATCTCGCCATATCGACCGGTCTTTATCTCCATCTCGTCTTCGATCAGCTCGTCATCCGGCCACAGGTCGTCACGTGTGTCCCGCCAATCAGCAATGACGTCGCGATCGTCCGCGGTCAAACGTTCACCGGATTCCTGTTGTTTCCGCAGCTCCATGGCATCCTGCTGCAGATTGGCGGTCTCGCGATAGTCCGCAAAGGGCTGAACGGTGAGCACGGTGAGGCAGACGAGCACTGCGGCCGTCAAGACCCCAAATGACGCCTGTCTGAAGGCATACAGCAACATGCCCAACAGGGCGTACTTGAACAGCACATCCCCCCACCAGAGAAACACATAGGCGTTGAGCAGGCCGAACATGAGCAGCCAGAACAGACGGCGAAAATAGATGCGCGCAACGGCCGGTCCGTCATATCTGCAGCTAAGTTTCTCGACGATCAGAATCGAGCTCACGCCAAAGAGCAGGGTGAACAGGCCTCTCATCTTCCCTGAAAAAATCGTTTCCAAACTGAGCCCGGTCCAATAGTTCCAGCCCCTCTCGGGATCAGTGAGGTGAAAGGCCAGCGCGAGGTCTTCCGGGTAGGCCATGTCCACGAGGTTGATCGTCAGGATCCCGAGAACAGCGACGCCCCTGACGATATCGATGATGCGAATACGCCGGGTCTGACCATTGGAGTTCTGCCGCGACACGGTCGTCTCTATCCAAGGCGTGCTATGGGCGGGGAGATCCGAAGAAGGATACCACCCATTGCCCGTGGGGCCTTGAATGTCCGGAATCGCCGCATCAGCTGCGGCCTCGGATGACGAGCGCAGCGCCAGCGCCGGTCCCATCGATCGCGTGGGCGTCGAAACGTTCGGGTCCGCCGTGTTCGGCGGGCGCGCCAACGACATGCAGGCCTGGGGCCAGCGCGAATTCGAAGGCGTCGAGGCCAAATGCCAATCCTTCGCCGATCGATTTCAACGCCGCCTCCTTGAGGCACCAGAATCGAACAAAGGTCTGCAGGCGGGCCGGACCGAGGGTGCCTGCAACCACCTCCGCCTCGGCGCCCGTGAAGAAGCGACTGGCCAGTTGCAGTGCCTCCACGTCGCTGGTCCGGTCCTCGAGGTCGACGCCGATAGCCTGAGTCGATGACCATGCGCCGAGGAACCCGGAACGGCAGCCGGAAAAGCTGAACCAGGTACCCGGCAAGTCGGCAAGGTACGGCCGCCCGCTATCTGTGTCTTCGAAATGAATCTGCGACAGGGGTGCCGATGACCCGCGCGCGATGGCGCCGCAGAAGCGCCGAAAGGCCCGGCGCTGTCTGAACCGGTCACGGTCGCGTTCGGCAACGAAGCGGGCCGCCCTTTGCAGCTCGACATCAGACAGGACTGACGCGCAATGCCGCGATATCTCGGGATCGTCCGCGAAGGGCACATAGAGTACCCGGGCTGCGTCTTGTACGGCCGCGGGTGTCACATCGCGTGCGCCGTCAGTGAAGTAGGCCCTGGTCCGGTCGTTATCGTGTCGTGTCATCGTCAAAAGAGTGCGGCATCGTCCGGCTTTCTGGGTCGGCAGCAGGTTCCACGGGGCTGCCCCAGTAGTTGCCTGTGGGCAGGTGCATCTCCTTCAGCACCAGGCTCAACGGCAGGAGGGTTGTCTCGGATTCGATCACTGCACCGCCCATGACCGTGGCACCGAAATTCACGGTGCTGCCGTCGCGGATTTCGGTGCACTTCACCTTCAGCCTCATGTTCTCGAAGGTGTGATACTGCAACATGCCCGCAACCATGCAATCGTTGCCGAAGTTTACCGCGTTCCAGTCGAAGGCCTGCAGCGGTGAGGCGATGATCGTGCGTTTGCCGATCCGGCACCCCATCCACCGTAAGATGGAATTCGAGAGCAGGGTACCGGCAGAGAATCCCAAAGGCATCCGGCACCAGGCGAAAAAGCAGTCCTGGGCGAAGAAGTAGCTGAAGTGGCGCCACGACCAGAACGGCGTTGAGTGGTCAGACCCCCATCTGCCGACGAGGAGGTGCTTGATGGCCGCGCTGGACACAAGCAGGATGAGCGCCGAAAGTGCGAAGCCGAAAAAGGCGCTGACGACCGGGTCTCCGCCCAGACGTGACAGGATGGTGTAGACAATCACATAGACCAGTGCATCGGCCATGCGCGGCACGCTGATACCGAGTAAGTCGTACAGGACGACACGCGCCAGGAACAGGGAGAGGGTAGGCATCCGCTGGGCCTCGTTCTCCGCCTCGAATGCCATGCTCGCGAATCTCATGGGCGGGTTTCCCGCCACCGTGATGGGTTCACCGAGGCGCGAATGCATCTGGCGCCGGAACACGATGTCGCTCCCCGGCGTGGAGACGCCCAGCAGGAAGTTGCTCGGAAAGTGTCCGGACTCGGCGACGCAGTTGTTGCCGCTGAAAAAATTCGCGGGCATATCCAGTCGGCGTAGCTGCAGATGGTCCGCGCCCTGGTCGAGCATGTTTGTGAGACAACCATTTGACAAGAACACCTGGGCGTCGGCGCTGGCAAGCTCCGGGACGAGGTTGACCATGACGTCACATTCCGAGGCGCCCAGACGGGTGAAGCGCATGCCCGCGAGGGCGCGCAGGTATTGCCCGATGAGGCTCCAGGTCCACAGGCGCTGGATCCGGTTCATTCTTTCCAGTCTGTACAGCAGGAGGGCAGCTTTCAGTCCGCGCGAGGGATACAGGCCGGGTGAGAACGCCGTGTAGCGAAGAAACAGGCAGCTGAGCACCGAAATCAGGAGGACGGCGACCCAGGTGGTGGTGAATGTGTAGACGGCCATGTGCCAGACGATGTCGGTCAGCGGCGTGATCGTGAAGTACTCGCCGGCAGGCCCGGTCTGTCCGGCAGGTATGAAGGTGGCGGCAAACCAGGCGACCGAGGCGGCGGGTACGACCAGGAGAAAGAAATCCAGGAATACCTGCATCAGGATGTTGAGCGTCTCCATGAACCAGGCCGGGTACCTGTAGCGCTGCCTGTCCGCCGGACGCCTGAGCTGCGTGTAGCGACCGCCGAACCGTGCCGGCGCCCCCTCCCACATCTCCTCCGAACCCACGTCGCTGAGGATGGGGGTAAAGGGTGTGATCCAGGTGTCGCGGCCCACGGTCACATGGTCGGCGATGGCTGCCCGCATGCCGATCTTGCAACCGCTGCCGAGGTGGACAGGGCCGATATGCAACATCTCGCCCACCCACCTCGACATACGTATGTAGGCACCGGTCTGGATCGCGACATTGTCGCCGATGGACAGCAGGTCCAGCGGTCCGGAGAACTCCACGTCGCGCGCGCAGTGAAGGTTTGTACCCACGGTCGCCCCGAGGCGCCGCAATGCGTAGGCCATTAGTGGCGCACTGCGAAACATCGCCCCCAGCGGGCGGAGCACCGAGGTCTCCAGGCGCTCTATGCACCAGATCCGCAGGTGCATCCTGCTCCACTTCGGGTATACACCCGGCGTCACAGCATTTCTGTAGAGGTGACCGCCCATGAACAGCTTGATCACCATGACCCAGAGCAGGCCGGCAAACGGCAGGACAAGGGCGAACAGGTACATCAGTAAGCCGACGCCGATGAATTCCCAGGGGTGCGCGGTAATGAAGAACTCGCCGATCTCGGCGAGCACAACGAGCCCGAGAAAGCCAATCAGGAGGGGGGCGTACAGCACCGACTGGAACAGGACCTGCAGAGTGGTGAAGTAGCTTGGCGACAGCACCCTTGCCGCCGTCTCATCGCATTCGATGGGTCGGCGTCCGGCCTTCGCGTCAGCCGTGGGTGCTGCAGGGGCCTGTCGGTGCCTGCGCGGGCGATCGGCCACCTTGCGTGGCGTGTTGCAGTCCGTGAGGAGCGCACGGACCGGCACTTCCCATCCCGCGGTTCCCAATCGCTGCGCCAGTCGCGCAATGACGATCGAGTGCCCGCCATTGTCGGCAAACACATCGTCCCAGCCGAGTGGCGTTTTGAACACCTCCCGACAGATCGCCAGTACCTCCTCATGGCCTGGCTCCAGACTCGCATCCGGTCCGGCCTTCGCAGCCTTTCCCGCCTCCGTGTCCGGCACAATCGCAGGTACATCAGGTGAGGCGCCCTCGGCCTGTGTCCCGGCATCTTTCAACAGACGCGACAGGTCGGGCAGACGCTCGCGGTCGATCTTCCCGGAGACCGGCTTCATGACGAACTTATCCACCAGGAAGATCCTCGTCGGCACCGAAGGTTCCGGAAGCTGCCTGGCCAGGGTCGCCGTGACCCGGCTCGCCCACGCCACCGGTGCCGGGGCGACCATCGGGGTGTCACCCTGGGATACCGACGGGGCGGTGACGAAGGCGACCAGTTCCTGGTTCTGGTAGTCCAGCACGGCGGCCTCGATCTCAGGGAACTGCGTTTGCAGGATGTCCTCAACGGGCTGAATCTCGACCCGGTGTCCACGCACCTTGAGCTGCGCATCGACCCGGCCAAGGAAGTGCACGCGCTGCGTCCGAATGTCGATCCGGCATTTGTCCCCGCTGCGGTAGAGGCGCCCGAACCTGGGGTGCGTGATGAACTTCTCGGCCGTCTGCTCCGACAGATTGCGGTACCCGCGCGCCAGGTGCACCCCGCCGATGCAAAGCTCGCCGACCTCTCCATGAGGTAGGGGGCGGAGTTGGCCGACCTCGAGGATGACGTATGTGGTGTTGGCGAGCGGTGAGCCGATGGTGACGGGCTCGCCCGGCCGCAAGCTCTGGCGGCTGGTGTCCGTGCTCGCTTCCGTCGGGCCGTAGGTGTTGATGATCTGCCGCCTGCCGCGCGTCCAGGGTTCGACGAGCGCGCTGGGAAAGGCCTCGCCCGCCGGCACGACGTAGCGGCACAGGGGGTAGGGGAGATCGAGCTCAGGGTTCGGGGTGAGCGTGGTGAGCAGGACCGGTGGGCAGAACAGCACCGTGACCTCGGCTTCGCGCAGGACGGGCAAGAGGTCCGGGCCGGACCGCAGCTGCTCCTTGGTCAGCATGACCACGGCGCAACCAGACACCCAGGCGCTGTACATCTCGGAGATGCTGCCGTCGTATCCCAGCGACGAAGTGAGCGAGGTCGCATCCATGCCCGCCACGAGATCCAGGTAATCGGCATAGCTCAGGGCGAGGTTCACATAACCTGCATGCGGGCACTCCACGCCCTTGGGCATGCCGGTGGTGCCGCTCGTGTAGAAGATGGATGCGAGGCGTTGCTTGGGTTCGTCCAGCCAGGGTGGTGGCACGCTGCGGGATACCCGCTCCGGCAATGCCAGGACGTCCAGCGTCGGCAAGTCGCGGAAGCTGCCCTCCCCGCGGGTCAGAACGACCACCGGCTGTGCGTCGTCCAGCATGTGAGTGATCAGCGCATCAGGCAGCGTCGTGTCGAGGAACAGTACGGTGCCGCCCGCCTTGAGAATGCCGAGGTGGGCGGCCACGATATGCCAGTTGTCCTGGGCCATGGCCACCGCCACGACCTGGTCCGGACCGGTGAGCCGGGTGGCTACCGCTGCGGCCACCGTCTCGGCGTGCGCGTCCAGCTCCGCAAAGGTCAGGGACTCCCCGGTGTGTGGGATCTGCAGGGCGGTGTGATGTGGAAACCTGCTGGCCGAGCGGCTGAAGATCTCGGTCAGCCACTGGACGCCTGCCTGGTGCGGAACATTCACCAGGTGCTGGTCGCCAAAGACCTCCGTCAGGCTGTATGGGCAGGTGTCCGACCGCTCGTCAGACGCTGTGGCCGCCCAGAGATACCGCCTCCAGGCGACGTACGTCAGCACGAGGATTGCTACGAGAACGGCTGCCAGGATAGGGACTGCCATTGCTGAGCCTCACATGGTCGGCTTAGACGAAATCCAAACGCTCAATCGAAGTACCGCTGCAGCGTTCCCTTTCGGCGGATGTCCAGGGTAACGCAATGGAACCCCCCGCCCATCATCCTGGAGTGACGCAGTTTGAGGGGGATGACATCGAGACCCTGCTGTTCCAGAAGTCTGATCAGCGCCTTCTGGTCGCGATCGACCACGACCAGATTCGGGTTGATGCTGAACAGATTCATATCGATCCAGGCGCTACCAATACTCTTGGATAGATAATCGGCATCGTGTCTGCCAGTACTCTCCATCGGAGGGCTGTAGATAACCTCCCACTGCTTCAGGATACCGGGGAGCGTGTCGTCGTTCAGTCGCGCCGGATTACACAACATCAGGCCAGGACGTAAGGCCACCAGTGTCGAGTCAATGTGGCTGCCGTAGTAGACATCCTTGAGGAAGTGCACCCGATAGGTATCACCCAGAATCGTCTGCAACCAATACCCCCCCATCTCGTTCCCGGTGCCACTGACCAGATAGATCAGGTCCTGCCCGAGGCGCAGGACGTTCGCGGCATCGAAGGCCGGCTCATCGTTACGTGGCGTGGGCCTGTCCAGATCGACATCAAACAGCGAGTCGAGCAGCATGGGCCTGGGGGCGCTGTACCATTTTGCGCCTGACTTCAGATAGTCCATCAGCATCGCGCGATAGCTGAATGTCTCCTGGGCGCGGCTGCGGATAACGTTGGGGGTCTCAATAATCTGGTCGCCGATGACCAGCAAGACATCACGCGGACAGTAGTTGTAGTAACCCTCGGACTCCCAGTGGGCGGTGGAGAACCTGGCCGCGTGTGGCCATGTCTCCGGGCGCCTGACTTTGATGCCGGCTTCTTCCAGCACGGCAACGAACGCAGCCAGGTCCTCTTCCGTTTCTTCGATGATCTGTTCGGGGAAAGGGCCCCGCGGGATGTCGGCCAGTGAACGGTCCGGGAATTCTGCCAGTCGGGTACTCGGGTCCGGTGTCGGGAATCGTGCGCCCAACGGATTTCCCACAAGCACTTCTTCCAGTGGATCCCACTCGTTACAACTCCACACGACTGACATTTGACACGACTCCGTTGGATTAGGGCCCTTCCCAATAGCCTGTTCGGCCCGGCATGGGGGCGCATCAGCCGCCGGGCAGGAACCCCTCCACGCGCACACCGATGCCCTCACGCTCGGCCAGCCTGCATGTCAGCTGGCCGACCGCCAGGTCGAGCACGCCAAGGCCGAACGGGCTGAAGATCGACAGATCTTTCGCGCTCTTTGGGGAGTCGGCCTCGCCGCTAAGAACATCAGCCAGCGTGCATCGAATGAATTCCCGGTTGCCGAGCTGTTGCTCGGCCAGATGGACAGAGGTCTGCGCCCTACAGACATGATCGACGTCGTCCACCACGTTGTCAGCCGCCAGAATAACCTCGGGTTTCAGATCGCGCAGGGACACATGCAGAATTGTGCTGCCCGGCTGGAAACGGAACTCAGGACCGACATGCGGGGCCAGCGCCGTGGTGGCGAAGGAGACCAGGCGGCACTCGGCGGCGATTTCCTGCAGACTGTCGGCGACCACGCATTCGGTTCCGGTGGTCTGCAGGGCGCACTTTTCCAGGAAAGACGCGGCACGTTGCACCTCGGTATCGAACACCAGCAATTTCTTTGGGACACCCAACACGGCCAGAAGGAAGCGTAATACTTCGCGGTTTATCAGTCCGCATCCGACCAGACCGATGGCGTCGTGGGCAGATTTGGAGACCAGATGTGTGGCCGCCAACGCCGCACTGGCCGCGGTCCGCTGGGCACTGATCTTTGATCCCTCGAGCAGGACCTGTGGCCTGCCGGTGTCGACAGAATTTAGGACCATGACGGCGGACGCCCGTTCCATCCCTCGTTCCACGTTTTCAGGAAAAGAGGCAATCCATTTCATGCCGGCAACAGGTTCAACACCGCCGAGGAAAGCCGGCAACGCAATGATCCGGTCACGGGGCTTGTCTGGGAAGCGCAGGAAGGTCGAATGGGGCAGGCTGCTGCGTCCGAGGGAATGGTCGATGTAGGCCTGGCGCACGGCATCGACAACTTCCTTCTCCCTGCCTGCCAGCAGCGACTTTACGTCCTGGGCGGTGAGCACTAGCAACTCGTCTGACACGATCGTCTCCTTCACAGACGGATCTTGCTGACCGAACCCAGGTGTTGGCGACCAATGTGCAGCCCGTTCCCGGCCAGCCATGCGTCGCTGAAGATGGTGGACGCATAATGCTGTCCACTATCCGGGCAGATGCAGACTGTCCTTTCGGCCTTTCTGTGTGACTGCAGATGCCGGGCACAGGCGGCCAGGCATGCCCCGCTCGATCCGCCGACCCTGATACCGGTAGCGGCATCCAGGCCTCGGCAGAAGGCAAAGGCCTCGCAGTCTTCAACGTACATGAGCTCGTCGTAGAGTCCGTCATGCACAAATTCAGAGCGCCGGCTGGAGCCGATGCCGGTCAGCTTGCGCGTGCCGGGGGAACCGCCCAGTGCCACTGACCCTCTGACATCAACCGCAATGATTCGCGTGCCGGGACTTGCTTTGCGGAAGAACCGCCCGATGCCCGCCAGTGTGCCACCCGTGGAGACGGCGATAAACACGGCATCCACACGCTGCTCCATCTGCCGGAATACCTCAGGGGCGGTACCCGCGTAATGGGCGTGGGGGTTGGCTCCGTTGGAGTACTGGTTGGTCCACATCAACCCGGGATCCTCGGTGAGCAGTTTCCGGACCCATGTCAACCTGGTCAGGAGATACCCGCCCGTTTCGTCAGGGGTATCCACCATCATCATGTAGGCGCCAAGCTCGTCAAGCCTGCGCATCTTCTCCATACAGACCTTGGGATCTACAATCGCGGTAAACTGGTAACCGCGTGCACGAGCGAGCATTGCCAGGGCGATGGCGAGATTGCCGGAAGAGGATTCGACTAGCCGCCCACCCGCAGTGAGTCGGCCGGTTTGCTCGAGGCCGCGAAGCAGGCTGAGCGCCGTGCGGTCCTTGATGGATCCTCCCGGGTTTGCGCCTTCAAGCTTGAGATGGACGTTGCGATACTTGCCGCCGATCAACAACCGCAGTGGTTGAATGGGCGTATTGCCTATCTGAGCGACGAAGTCGAAATCATCATCGGGCCCCTCCGCGCTGGCCGTAGGCCAGGTGCCTGAGCGTGTGCATGTGGTCATGTCACTCTGGCGCAGGCTGCGCCTTTCACGACCAGGATCCCGATCGCGTTTTTAGCCGAGAAATAGAAACGGTTGTGCGGTGACCGTTCGTCATTGCAATCCCTTTACAGAAACTCTGCGCTTCAAAATCTACTCCGCCGTTTGGATGTCTCACGTGCTGGCCGCTTGCAGATAAAGATTGCAGAAAATCTGAGTTCGGGGACATGGGGAGAATTACGCAATTTCCCACGGTATCGCCCGCGCCAGAGGGATTGAGAAATCTGCCAGGTGCAGCTTTTCCCCTTGATGCGGACAATTCAACGGAAAACTGCGTAGTTTTCCCCATACTTCGGACATGAGAATTCTTACAAACTTCATCGGCAACAGGTTCTTGCACCACGGTTTATCGACCGGGTGGCGGGCAGAGCCGGGTGACAACCGTGGTGACGCGGACGGTTGGCTGACTTGTGCAGGTAGCCGGCTGAATGTATCTGAGCGGCAGGCACATCAAGAACTGGTGATGCTGCTGTCAGATTGACAGGCGCAAAGCATGGGGCGGATTCGCCGGAACATACACCCTGGGCCGGGCGGACACAGGGTCACACAGAGGAACGTACAACGATGAACTCGAAGATGCTTGCTATGACTTTCTCAGCACTGTTTGTCGTCGGTGTCTGTGCCGACGCCGTGGCGGATGACGCAGAGGCCATTGACTGCAGTACGGCGTCCGAAGATATCGCCCATCTGCAGCATGAAAAAAAGAGTACCGATGAGCGCAAGATGAAGGGCGTTCTTGGCGTCATGCCGATTGGCATTGTTGTTAACGCGGCGACCGGGGGCTACAAAAAGGCCGATCCGAACGAGCAAATGCACGTCGACGAGTACAACGCGAGGATTGATTCGCGAATTGCCGATATCAAGAAGGCGTGCAAGATCGATGAAGCAGAGAATCCTGCGATGGAATCCAATTGACCGAGTACCGACTTGATCTGATGGCGAGCAGGAAGAGTGCCGCGCGGAGAGTTCTGACATGAGTATTTCGAAGAGGAGAGCACAGATGCAAAACCGAAACCTTGCGTGGATCTTTGCGACGTCGGCCATGGTTGCGACATCGTTCGTTTCGCCAGCGGTGTCCGCGGCCGGCATGGATGGTTCCAAAAACGTCGTCTGCGCCGTAATCGACGTGGTCGGCTGCACAGAAAACGGAGCATGCATGGAAGGCACGGCGAGCAGCTTTGATCTGCCTGAGTTCATGATCCTGGATTCCGATAATAAAGTGATCCGTGCCGCCACCGAAAGCGGTCACAAAAGCGTGTCCCACGTTAAGAACATGGAGCGAAGCGGTGACCACCTAGTCCTACAGGGTGTTGAAAACAGTCGTGGCTGGAATATCGCAATCAATACCAAGACCGGCAGGATGAGTGCATCAGGCGTCGGTGATGCGGTGAGCTTCCTCGTCTTCGGCGCCTGCACGGCACTTTAAGGAGATAGCATCATGGCAATGAGAAACAAGATTGCGTCGACTGTCCTGTCCTGTGTAATCGGCACGGCCACGCTTGCGGTCGCTTCGCCGGTGTTGGCCAGCGATGCCGGTGCCTTCATCGGTGGCGTATTTGCGACGAAGCTAGTCGGCGGTATGCGGGAGCGCAACGAGGCCGAGGAGCGGCAGGCCGCGGCCGCCGAGCAGATGGCAGTGCAGCAGCGCGCCGCCCCGGCCGCAAGTTCTGCGCAACAACAGTTGTCCGAGCTAAAAAGCATGCAGGCCAAAGGCCTGATTACCAAGGATGAGTACAACCAGAAGAAGAAGCAGATCCTGGACAGTATGTAACAAGTGAGTAAGCTCGCTGTCTTTGTCGTATTGGTTGGCTTTGCCCTGGCCGGCTGCACCACAATCGGCCCGCAGAGCGTGTCGCGGGATCGCTTCGACTATAACAGGGCAATCTCCGACTCCTGGAAGGAGCAGACGCTGCTGAATATCGTGAAGCTGCGTTACGCCGATATGCCACTTTTCGTCGAGGTCGCTTCGATCGTCAGTGGTTATACACTAGAGAGTGCGGTCAATCTGAGTGCGAGAATCTATGATGGCGGTTCTCCGGCCGAGTTTGGCACGACCAATTTTGGCTCGATCGGCGGTTCAGGGAAGTACACAGATCGGCCGACGATTACCTATGCGCCGATCACCGGCCGTGAGTTCAACAAGACCTTCATGACCCCGATTCCGCCGAGCGCGGTGCTATTCATGGTCCAGGCGGGCTGGCCGGCAGGTATGGTTCTTCCGCTCACACTGGAGGCGATCAATGGACATCGCGCCCAGCGTTCTATCGGAATGCGACAGGAGGCCGGTCAGGCAGGCTTCTACCGTATTATCGAGTTATTTGCCATGCTCCAGCGCGCAGGTGCAGTCGGTATGCGGGTGGATGAAACAGACAGCACGCGGGATTCTACCGTCATCGTAATCCGCCGTGATCGCGTGTCGCCGGAGATCGTTGCGGCCTCAGAGGAACTTGCGCAGCTGCTGGGCATCCGCGGCGATGCCGCGGAATACACGGTCGCCTATGGCGAGGTCGCCAGGAACGACACCGAACTGGCCATGCTGACACGCTCGACCCTTGCGATCATGGTGGAGATGGCAGGCCAGGTCAGAGTGCCCGCAGAGCACGTGGAGGATGGACGCGCCCCTGCCTCGCTGGCCGATAAGGACGATGCGGATTCCGACAAGCGCCGACTCATCGATATTCACTCGGGTAGGGTTAAGCCGGACGACGCTTTTGCGGCGGTGAAATACCGTGACCACTGGTTCTGGATCGACGACCGCGATTTCAGGTCAAAGCGGACTTTCGCATATTTGATGCTGCTGTTCTCACTCACCGAGTCGGGGGGGCAGGAAGGGCTGCCGCTGGTGACCATACCAGCCGGATAAGTTGGTACACGCGCCATGTGGTGCTGGCCGTACTCGTTGATCGCCGTCGAGCAAAGCCCGACCTACATCGAGATGCGTTATCGCCCGTGAGTATGGAGAATGTTTGAAATGTGCTGAACACGCCCGGGTGGCCGGTAACTTCGAGAGGGCTCAGGGGCGCGGCTAACAGGTTCGATTATCAATTTCACAGGAAAACCGGTATGAAACTTAGAAGTGGTCTCTGGGTCCTGTTGGGCCTGCTGACAGGCGCAAGCGCCTGGGCGAGCACCGAGCCTTACACCTTCCCGTTTGACGATCCGTACGTGGCGACAGTGATCGGCACGCCGCGCGATGTGGCCGCCGAACCAAAGCCGCTGCGCGGTGCGAATGTCAGGAATTTCACTGTCCAGGTTTTCGAGGACCGCGAGAAGCCGGATGTGTTCTGGTACGACCGGGGATTACGCACGGCGGTGGCCTATCAGGATCACAAGGCACCTTTGATCTTCCTGATCGCCGGTACCGGTGCCAGCTTCGATTCACCGAAAAACCGTGGTATGGCGCGCGCCTTTTACAAGGCGGGCTTTCACGTTGCGGCTATCTCGTCCTCCACCCACCCCAACTTCATCATCTCCGCGTCGTCCTCCGGATTCCCCGGCCACTTGGCGGACGATTCCAAGGACATCTATCGGGTCATGGAATTGATGATGAAGGAGATGGGCGACCGGATCGAGGTGAGTGATTATTACGTCACCGGTTACAGCCTGGGTGGTGCGCAGGCGGCCTATGTGTCGAAGCTGGACGAAGAAAGACGGGTCTTCAATTTCAAGAAGGTCCTGATGATCAACCCGCCGGTCAGTCTGTACAACTCGGTTAACCGTATCGATGACATGTTGGCGCAGAATATCCCCGGCGGCCTCGATCGTTTCGACGCGTTCTTTGAACGCCTGATGAAGGCATTTACCGAGGTATACACGACTCAGAAGCATGTCGAGTTCAACGATGAATTCCTGTACACGGTCTACCGGCACCGCCCGCCGAAGGACGATGAGCCGCTGGCCGCACTGATCGGCACCAGTTTCCGCATATCGTCGGCGAACATGATATTCGCCACCGATGTGATGACCAATTCCGGCTATATCGTGCCGAAGAACCGAGTGTTGGCGCCTGGTGACTCGTTGACCGGCTATTCCAAGGTGGCGCACCGGATCACCTTTCTGCAGTACTTCGATGAACTGCTTTATCCCTACTACAAATCGAAGCAGCCGGGCCTGAAGAGACAGGAACTCCTGGATGAACTCAGCCTTTACAGCATCGAGGATTACCTGCGCAACAGCGACAAGATTTACGTAATGCACAACGCCGATGATCTGATTCTCCAAAAGGGCGAGATCGACTTTTTCACCAAGGTGTTCGGCTCGCGGGCGAAGATCTACCCCTTTGGCGGGCACTGCGGAAACATGGATTACCCGGTGAATGTGGAGCACATGCTCAGTTTGTTTGCTGATGAAGGAGCAGGGAAATGAGCCAGAGGATCTCAAAGATGTACCCAGCGCGCATCCTGTTCATTTTGCTGTCCCTGTTGTGGCTTGCCGGCTGCAGCACCGTGCCGGAACAGAAGGAGCCTGAGGTCCCGGCGATGCACCCGGTCGAGGATGTGGTCAAGCCCGATGTGAAATACGTCGTGGATGTCTACGACCCCTGGGAGCCGATGAACCGCCGGATCTACAACTTCAACGCGGAGTTCGACCGGTACATCTTTCTGCCGCTGGTCAGAGGGTATGAATTCATCTTGCCGACCGTCGTCCAGGAAAGCGTTTCCAACTTCTTCTTCAACATTAATGAGATCGAGTATTTCATCAACTCGGTTTTGCAGCTGAAGCCCGAACCGGCCTTCACGGCGGCCTGGCGGTTCGCAATGAACACCACCTTTGGCGTGTTCGGCCTGTTTGACCCCGCGACAACGCTAATGGACACGCCGCGGTGGGAGGAGGACTTTGGTCAGACCCTGGGACACTGGGGTGTAGGCGATGGTCCTTTCGTCGTATTGCCTTTCTTCGGGCCGTCGAATGCGCGTGATACCACGGGCCTGATTGGGGATGCTGTGATGTTTTCTGCGCTCGACCCGCTCAACTTTGAAAAGAACGACCTCGAAATACCGTACTTCGTGTCGAAGTCGATCGACAACCGGCACCGGGTAAAATTCCGGTACTGGGAAAGCGGCTCGCCGTTCGAGTATGAGCTGGTCCGCCTGCTGTACACCGAATACCGTAAGTTGGAGATCGCCAAATAGCGGGTCGATCGGCAATCCAGGCTAGACCATGGTGGCGGGAAGAATGGCAGTTTTTGCCTACAGTTCCATGGTAAGAGGGCCATATAGAGCCAATCCGTATGAGGAGGGGCGGGGAGACACAATGAAGCGCATCGGTTTATGTTTGCTGCTCTCTCTGCTGTCCGGCTGCGCGTCCTATGGCGTGGTGGACAACGAGCCAGAGTCCGAGTCTGCGTCGGCAGCTTCCTATTCGTTCGAGACCGTCGCTCGAAGGGGAGCCGGGGATATGTCACTCATGCTGGCATTCTCCGGGGGGGGGACCCGCGCTGCGGCCCTTGCCTACGGGGTCATGCTGGAACTGCGCGATACGAAGGTTGTGATAGACGGTCAGCAGCGTCGGCTGCTCGATGAGGTGGACCTTATCAGCTCCGTTTCGGGCGGAAGCTTCACTTCAGCCTATTACGGTTTGTTTGGCGACCGTATCTTTGAGGACTTTGAAGAGGTATTCCTCCGGCGCAACGTCCAAGGCACCTTGCTGCACGCGTTGTTTAATCCGCTGCGCTGGTTCAGCAGCGCCGGGCGGACCGAGATGGCGGTGGATCTCTATGAGAAAACCGTGTTTCACAACAAAACCTTTGCGGATATGCAGCGCCAGGATGGACCCATG
>Ga0316189_10001824_pt1 | contig 21053 bp, 39 predicted proteins | sample LowCovwburrow_MG_FD_204930 | JGI IMG/M metagenome (GOLD analysis project Ga0316189, IMG submission 204930) | Coastal sediment microbial communities from Maine, United States - Lowes Cove worm burrow | ecosystem: Environmental > Aquatic > Marine > Coastal > Sediment | place: USA: Maine... | reverse complement strand
CATCTGTTGCGTTGGATGGCGACGCGGCGCTGAAGGTCAGCTTAGAAAGCACAACCTCTGCATCACGAACGACCACGGTGGCCTGTACGTCCGCAGCACCAGTGACCTCTTCACAGAGGACAGCGACAGCGTCTTCGCTGCCGTCAGCTGGTGATACATCGGGGTCGACGCGAACGTATTTCCCGCTTGACGTGATTTTACCCAGCACTGTACCAGCTTCAAGGATCACGTCAGCTCCAGGAGCTTCAATGGTAACCTCTTCACGCGAACGGTGACCGTTCGCTTCACTTACAAGGAAGCCGAACTTCCCTAGGCGCTTCACTAGAATAGTCATAGCTTATACCCCTTTCATTTTGACGCCAGCGGAGTCGAAGACTTTTTTGCTCCATGCACCGTTGCCGTTGTGTTGCGTTTTACCGTCTTTGACAACGGTAGCGAACTGGTCTTGCTTGTCGTCGTCACTACCAGTGGCGTCGGCAGTTGCCAGCATGTGGTCGAACATGGCTTCCACATAGGTGTCGGATTTACCCTCTACCTTTGCGTCCCCCAGCTTAGCCGCCACTGCAGCTTTGCGGATGGCTGCTGAGTCCATACCAGATGTCTCCAGCTTGTCGCCGGCCACCGTGTTTGCGTCCGCGATAAGCGTCGCACGTGCGGTAACCCGCTCGTCCAACTGTGCGTCCGAAACCACTGCGGCTTCCAGTTCGGTAATTCGTGCGTCGCGCGCAGCAAGCTCTGCGTCTGCTGTGGCTTGCGCTGTGTCAGCGGCTACGGCTGAATCGGTCAACTGCTTTTGCAGCTTCTCAATAACAGTCGCACTCACTTCCGTGCACTCGATAGGCAGACCATCCACCACGATGGTCCGCGTTTTGATGGCTTCTGCCATGTCTTGCGCTCCTTTTGCGTCGCCGATTTTAAGATCTGGACCACCCCGCGCTTCGGCGACAATAGCAAGGTGATTCATCCGCAACCCCGTTTGGGTTGCGTCGTACGGTTCCCCGTCAGGGGTAACCCCGTCTCCGAACACAACATCGGCTTCATAACCCATGCTGAGTTCGCGTGTCATTTTGGCTTCGACCTGCGCAATAGCTGCAGCGTCCATGACCATCATAGCGATAGCAACGGTTTCACCGTCCCGTATCACTTCGCCGCTGGTGTGACCAACTGCGTGCTGTTTCCAGTTGTCCGCTGTGACCATTCCTGGATGACCCAGTGTCACAGGGCGGTGTGCATACGTGGCAAGCGAGGCCTTAGAAAATACCTCCTCTTCGGGTCGGTACACGCGCACGGTTCCGTCCCCAATAAGACCGAGCTCCTTCTTGCTGTACACCTGAATGCCCGTGCGGGCTACAGGTGCTTCAGCTACAAGGTAACCGTCGGCTGTGCGGCGGAACGTGACTTTGCGATTGTCGTTGAACTGCATAATTTACTCCTCGTCGCCTTGGTCGTCCACGTCTGGTTCCTGCATGCCGGCGACAACACCCATTTCCTCGAGGTCCATTTCCTCGTCGGTCATTGGGAACTCGTCCACAGCAGATTCAATTCCAGGAAATGCACCTGTCTCCGTCAGTGCGGTGGTTGTGATTTTCTCCAGCGCTTCGGTGCTGTAGATGCCCAGCGCTTTAATCTTGGTAAGCGACTCGGTCAGGGACTTTGCAATACTTGCCACCTCGTTGGCGCTTGGTTGCCACAACGGTGTCCACTCATAGTACACTTCGTCAGGGTATTCACCCAGTGCGCTACGCACCAAGCAGTTATCCAGCAGCTCCATGCATACACCCATGTCCTGCTGCACACCTGCGACCATGTCGTAATAATTGCGCTGGTCACCTTCCCCTGTGGCGTTCATACCGTCTGGGGCTTTACCGAACAAGCGAGTTGCAGGGATGTCAGCAGCTCCGGCCACCGCTCCTTGGAACGAGGTCATCAGCTCGGGCAGGTTGGTAAAGTTAAGGGTCTTCTGTTCGTACTCTTCTTCCGAATCCATGACGAGCGCGTTGTGGTTGCTTTTACCTAGCTTGGCTGCACGCAGACGGTCGAAGACTTTAGTTTCAAATAGCGGGTCGTCCACCAACTCCATAAGGTTGGGGATTTTCATGATGTCAATCTTAGCTTCGAAGATAAGCGAGGCCACATTGCTGTGGACCATGTCCAACCGCTTCACTTCGTCAAGAACAGCAGTCAGCGCCGAGTCTTCCCAACCCTGCACGCTACCCGATACTGCTAGGCGGTCAGGGCGTCGCACACCGTCAAACCGCACCATGCGGCTAGGGTGGATTTGCAAGTTGTTATTGCCTTCAGTGGTGTAGCTGAGCGAGTAGTACCGTGGGTGACCGTACCACTCGTCGCGTGGGTCCGTCACCACAGCGCCAAGCGTAACCGCGTGGGGTGGTAACACCGTGACGTACCGCAACCCACCTTGACCGACTGTTTCAGGGTTTAGCGGGGTGTCTTCCTTACCAGCACCAGCGGCCATGTACAGCAGCGCACCACCGTATAGCCGCGCAGCGATCTTAGCTTGCACCACTTTCTGCTTCAGCTTTAGTCGTTTTTCCTCAGCTTCAATCAAACCAATGTCGGCCGTCTCGGCCTGCCAAGCGCGCCATTCGCGTGTAGCGTCTCGCACTGGAATGTCGATAATTTTGCGCGCAATCCAGGACGTGCGGTAAGCTGCTGTTAGCTGGTCCCAGTCCGGTTCGACAAGCTGATACTCAGAATAATACTGCTTATCCTGCTCACCGCCCATTCCGCTGACCGCGTTGATTAGGCCATCCTGATTTAACATCTTGTTCATAGGTTGTCCAATGTGTACCCGCTGCCCTCGCTTAGTGAGGAAAGCGCCCATACTGCAGCGTCCAAGCGGTCAGGGGAACCGTCTCCCACGTAACCGTATGTCGCCATCTGGGTCATCTGCGTTTCTAGCTGTTGCAGCGGGTCCATACTGCGGGTGCTTCCCGTGTAGTGATCCACGCGCCCTTGCTCGTACAACGCTGCGATTGGTTCTGCGCGCACCGCTTTACCACGGCTAGCTGTAACCAGTTTAACCTTCGCACTGCGGTTTACGTTGCGTAGGGTGCTTTCCACCATAGCACCACCGAAGTTGCGTTCCCCTACAATGCAGTCCGCGCGCCACTTCTTATACAGCGACACAGCTTGCGCACCCCACTGGGTCGGGCCACCGCGTAGCGTGGCGTCTTCTAGTACAATGAAGCGGTCGTTGGGTAGCAGTGCTGCCGCTACGATACCGATTTCGTCTGCACCCTCGTCGTTCTCACTAGCTGCACCGCTGGGGTCCACTGCTACTACGACGCGGATCATGCGCTCAGGTAGCGTGTCCACGCGGATAAACATTTCTTCGGTCCACAACGCTCCTGGAATGTCGTCCAGCAGCTCCGCGTTGAGTTCCTGTCGCCCCAACCGCGTGCCGGCGTACCGCTTTTGCAGGTTGGACAGGAACGTCTTGGGGAGGTTACCTGCGTTGTCGAAGGTGCTACCCTTGGTGATTGCTGTGTCTGGGTCCTTGGCCAGTTCCCGAATGACGGGAATTGCGCGTGGTGTGGTGGTAACAAATACACGGGGCATATCACCCCGACGCATTGTGAACTGCAGCATGTCCCACGTCTCGCGGGCGTAGCGGTATTTCGCAAGCTCGTCCACCCATGCGGTGTCGAACTCGGGGCCACGTAACTGGTTAGGTTCCGTCCCGTTGTACCCGAGCGCCATTGCACCGCTAGGCCACGTCATGCGCACTGGGCGGAACCTAACTGTGGGACGCTCCTCGGGTGGGTGCACGGACAGCAGTCGTGGCACCATAACTTCTTCCAAGTCTTTCTGGGTTTCAGCTACAAGTGCGATATGCATTGCGCCTTCTTTGACGCGCTTGCGAATCCACTGTGCACCTGCTTCGGTCTTACCAAACCCGCGCCCAGCAAGTGCTAGCCACGTCAACCAATCCCCTTCGGGTTCGATTTGGTTCTGGCGACCCCAGAAGGCCCAGTCGTATTCTAGTTCAGCTAGCTGCGCTTCCGTCATCTCCGCTAGTATCTGGTTGCGGTCCGATTCTGGAAGCAAGGCCAGCGATTCTGCCACGGATGCGTTCACCTGCGGTTACCTCTTCAGTCTGGATGGGTCCGCCGTCGGGTCCTGACAGCTCTTGCTTATCCGCAAGCCCCAAGTCACGTCCGATAAACGCTGCATTCATTAGGTTCGCTGCAGCGTTTTCGAACTTCTGGTTGTAAATGGTTTGTTCTACCAGTTCTACAGCGGTGGCCCACATCGCACCCCGTGCACGGTAGGTTTCAAGCCGTGATGTAGGTACACCAAGGAATGTGCACAGCCCCACCTTTGTGAAGGCGCGCACCTTGGACCTATCGGTTCGTACAATAGAACCTTTATATTGGTAAACTTGTTCTTCCTGCAGTGGGTGCTCGATGCACCACTCGAAATACTTATCAGCTTCGGCTAGGAAGTCGTCTGGGTAAAGGTATTCGCGAGGTTTACCCCGCACTAGCTTTTGATGTAGCATTTGGTTCCCCTTACCTCGACCCTCCAACGCCGTAGCCAGTTAGCGTCGCGCCAACTGTTCTGCTGTGTGGGGTGTATCGCCGTCCGCTACCTGATCCGCAGCGCAGGGGAAGAACGAAGCACCCGTTTCCCCACCTATAGCGGTGGGTGGTGCTTCATCACAACCATTTTCTTAGTTCGCACTATATTTAGTGTAATTTACGCAAGAAACCCCTATGGACTTCGACGTATGTGTCGAACGCCACAATGCGCACCCGTATCATGCCGGTGGGCCTGCAGCGTTCGACCTCGGCCGCCGTGTCGCTGTTGAATATGTTGTGCCCTACAAACGCCACAGCGTCGCCCACCTCCAGCAGTTCAAGCGCGGCAGTAGCTTCGGGGGTGTTGTGCAACCCTTCCCACAGGGATTTGCAGGTGTTTTCCATTTCCAAAAGTTCGTCCCTGTGCACCTTGGCTGGAACCTTGGCGTTAGTGAACTGCGTCCCAGTCGCGTTCGCTGCACCAGTGCTAGCCATGCACAAGCGCAAACGGTGCTTATCTTTGGTCCAGTCCTGGAACTGCTCCCATACCCCATAGGGGCAGAAGATGTATCCTGGCATTGCGGGAACCCGCTCCAAGGTGGTCTTGAGTGTTTTCTTCCCAGACTTTGCGTCCCGCTTAGCGTGCACCCGTCGCACCTGCAGGTAAGGGGTCCACACCTCAAACCCTGCGCGCCGTGCGTCGTGCAGCAGCTCTGCAGTACCCACACACCCGAACACGGTGTAGACCCTGCTTAGCGGGGCGGTGGTGGCGGTGGTGGGGGAGGGGGTGGGGGTGGGGGCGCTGCACGCTTGGGTGCTGCTGCTTGCGCCTTGGTTGGCGCTCGTTTGTGGTCCGGTGGTAGGACTTGCACTGGTCGCAGATCCAGTCTCGCGTGCTGCAGCAGTGGGGCCAATGACCATTCGAATACCTCATTTGTTTTTGGGCTGAGCGAAATAAGCCAGCCATTATAGGGTTCTAGTGACACGTTCACATTCCAGTGTGACGCGTATGGGAGCGCAGCAAGAAGAGCGGCGTCCTTAGTGGGGTGATAATATGTCATTTCGTTTGCTTTCGTTTGCGAGAGTAACCAGCAAGTAACCTAAGGAGCCGCACGTTGCTGCCGTGTAGCGCAATGATTAAGTCCTTACGCACAAGTAGCACCCAGCCGTCAGCGCCGACAACCCCTTTGTACTCGTCCCCGTTGGGTACGGAGATTTCAACTATGTCGTTCACCCTGTGCATACCTGCGAAACTGGTGTACGTGGGGCCGCGCTTTTGCGTACTCATGTGTCGCACCCCCAGTGCAACAGGGCCTGCGCTGTACCAGCGTGCCCCGTGGTGGCATACATGGCACGCTGTCGGATGCGGAAGCTGCACCACCGCTGCACTTGGTGGTCGTCGTATACGTCAATGCGGCGACCCATCCAGTACCAGCAGAACCACTCGAACCAACCCAGCGGGTCAGCGTCGAATATCAGGTTGCGGTCCAACCACCAGTCCTTGCACAAACCGGACTTCTTCCCGAAGTGGTTCACGCTGGGTTTGTGGGGCTGCACCTTCACCCGTGCGAATGGGTAGTTCTGGGGAAGCATCACCATGCGGTGTTCACCGATTGACCCGTACCAATAGCTGTCCCCGAACACCCCCATAGACATCATGGTCATGGGGGAGTAAGTGGGCATAAAGCGCGGGTTCCAGCTTGTCACGTAGGGTGCGTTCGGTGGTTGGCAGTCTGTCCAGTAAACGTCCTGCACGGGAACAGGCTGCAGTCGCTCGTCCCACCCCACGTCCCCGCGCATACAGGGTCGCCACCGCGCTTGCGAGTCTTCGATGTAGGTCATGCGAACAGGGGCGGTTTGCATGTTACGTCCACGTAGATCTGGTCGAATTGGAAACGACGCGCACCGCGCGCTTCCATTTCCTCGTGCGTCAGCTCAACGTACTGCACGTTGTAGTCAGCTTTGATGTACCTACCAACAACCTTCATCATGTTGGTGTACACCTTGCTGTGCGTACCGATGTGCATTACACCTGTATCCGTGACAGCCCACTTGGTTACACCTGAAAAGCTGGTTCCCGTGGGGTTGAAATCTGGTCGGTTCAAAAGGGTCATAGGTAGGTCCATCCTGTGTTGGGTTTCAGTGTAGCGATCAGCGCACCAACTTCGCAACCCGCAACGGTGGCCACCGCGTACAAGCATCCACCACCTGCGTCTGTAAGGCGCTGCATGGCGTCTTGCTTGCTGGGGTGCTCCATGCGGTCGCGGAAGCGCACTGTGGTGGTGTAGTGCTCGGCGTTGTAGGCAATGTGTCTGTCCTGCTCAGTTAGGGTGTTGGGTTTCATGCAATCAATCCCCCATGTGCGCATCGAGGCGCTGTTCAATACCACCGAGCAGCGCTTTGGTCAGCTGGATGTGCTCTTTGGTTGCACTGGCGTAACCACCGCGCACCCACTGCTCACGCGCTTGCTGCAAGCTAGCGATCGCTTCATCAAGCATCAATGCGGTAGGGGAGTTTTCTAATTTGGTGTTCATTGGGTTCGTCCTTTCGTGTGCTGTATGGGTGCACGTTACTGCAACGCGCACCCCCCTGTATAGTAGAAGTTTTAGCACTCCCTAATGTACTGAGGTCGCCGATCTAAGAAGTCTGAGGCCTGCGCCTTTGCTTCCTGCAGCGTGGCGCAGCGGTTAGTCATGCGTACAAGCTTTGTCTTCTCACCGTTCCATAGGTCCAACCACACCTCGATCTCTGCGTGGTCGCCAGTCTTAACACGAGCGGGAACGTATTCGTCTGCGCACCGCAGCAGCACGCGCTGCTTATTATCGTTGAACATACCAACGGGCCAGGAGCGCTTCTGGAAGCTGCGGTATGGACCCGTCGGTGCTGGAGAGACTTCCCATTTGATTTTCATAGCTAACCCTCCCAAGGGTTGTGGGGGTGCGCTGTGCACCCCCTTGGTTTCAGAATTCACCGCGCTTCATGCACGCCCAGTTCGCGGAAGCTGTTGCTGGTTTTACACCGTGCGCAACTGCGTCTTTGATAAACGCTTGGCGGTTCATACCGTGCTGGTAGTCCTGCGCTACCATGCGCAGCGAACGGCACATGCTGTTACCCTGCGCTTTGTACTTAGCGAACGCAGTTGCGAAGTCAGCAAGTGCTGGACCCCATTCCCCACCGCACGCCAAGCACGCGAACTCGTTGGTGTCGTTTGGAGTTTCGATGTCGTGCACGTTGTAGCCGTTGTCCATGTGATCGATACCACAGTGTGGGCACTTGGGTGCGGCTTCTGTACCTGCACCGAACTGGTCCATTGCTGCAAGCTCGTTTGCGGTGTGGATGTAAGCTTCAACCGGCGCAGTCAACGCGTCCGGTGCTACTACTGCAAAACCACCTTCAACTGCAACCACCTCAGTGTGTGTACCACCTTTGGATGCGTTGCGCTTTGCTGCGCGGGTTGCGTTGGACTTTGCTGTGTAAACTTTTGTCATGGGTTCGTTCCTTTGTGTGTGTGTGTTTGCTTAACTTCTGCACCTTGTATGAAGGAAGTATTCGAACCTGTAAACCCCCTATTTGCAGAAAACTTCTAAATAGTTCTGAAACCACTGTTTTGCTTCGGGTAGCTCAAGGTCCGCATCCACTTGGAACAGCTTCCAGTTGTTGCTGCGGTCGCAGTGCAGGGCCACCGTGGTGCGCACGCGGAACCGCCACGGTTGACGGTTGCGGCGGTGCGCTAAGAAGGGAAGCTTGCCAGACTTGTCGCTAGCACGACACACCTGCGCCCACCATTGTTTGATAGCTGGTTGCTCCACCCGCTTCACTTCGATCTCCAACCCGTGCACCCCGTCAATGTCTGCACCACCTTCGCGCACTTGTAGCAGGTTGCGGGTCAGGTCCAGCCGCACCCCCACTTCCTGACCCCACAGGGTAAGCAGGTCACGAACTTCGTACTCCCCGCTGGACCCCTTGGCCTTGGGTGACTTAATCGCCATTTAGCCGTTCCTCCATGGTCCCAGTGCAAGCAGGCTGCGTTCGTACGCACGACGGGTGCGCATTATGAACCCTATCTGCCACCAACCGACCCACACCCCTACGTACCAGACACCGCACCCGTTCCACATGATGTGAGGGGATAGCACGAACTGCCCCTTTGTGCGTTTGGTACGCAGTACGACAGGTCGGTACGCTGCACGCTCCGATTGTGTTACTTCGTCTTGCATTCAGCACCCCCACGTTGCGCACATAAAACCGTGGACTGCGTAAACCCAAACAAGACAACTTAGACATAATAAAATTGAAAATACTTTCATTGAAATAGCCCCGCTAAAATGAAGCAGGCCCCAACGAAGGGACCTGCTGTGAGAAGTTAACACTCCTGCACGATGTACGGGTCCAGCTTCTCGCTGTCGTAGTCTTGGTCCGTCACACAGGGTGGGTTGCTTGGTTCGTCGTCTCGTAGTGCGTTGAGAACCACAATACCCAGTAGTACGGCCAGCACACCCAGTGCTGCGTCGTTGGCCCCGCCGCTGGAGCTGCGCCGCTCCTCGGTTGCGGGTTCTTCAGAAATGATCGGCGGTTCGTCCACAGGTGGATGTTCCTGGATTGGAACGGTGGCCAGCGCTGTGGTTGCTGCCAGCGCAAGCGCTGTTGTCAGTGTAATCAGTTTCATGTTGGGTTCCCTTTCTTGGGTTTAGGTTTGCCATGGTAGGCGCGGCGAATGGATTCAAAAATACCGCACCCCATTGCTCGGTGAAAAATGTAAGCTCTTATCAAGGGCGGTGACCCGTGTACGCAGGTCGCAGCGGTAGGTTCATGCTGCGGCGACGCTTAGGACGTGCTGGTGTGGGGTAGTTAGCGTGCGGGGCTTTGTAGCCCTTCTGCCAATTGGCTTCCGCGATAATGTTCATCACCAGCTCTTGCGCTGCGTTCAGTCTGCTTTTGGCTTTCATTTTGGGTTCCTTTACGAAGTTGCGCTGCAGCCTTTGCTGCAGCTTGGATTTTGCGCCGCGTCACTTCACTGTGACTGCGTGCGCTGGTCTTGACGTTGGGTTTCATTTGTGTCCTTTCGTGTTCGCTCTAGGTGCTCAGTGTAGCTGTCTTGTGCGATAGCTACAAGAAGTTCGTTTAGCGTACCCCCTTCGGGTACTTCGTCCAGCAACCAGAACAGCAACCCCCTGTCGTCTTTGTCGGCCAGCGCTTGCTGCAGCGACCCCATAGGGATTGCAGACTGGTTGACAAACAAGCGCACATTGCGGCGGGATAACTTTACGGTCATGTCTTAGGGGCACTCATTACATATCCTCCTGACCGATAGCTTGGTAAGCTTCGGCCATTGCTTCCAGCGCGGCTGTACACTTGGCTTTGACCTCTGGACGGGCGTTCATATATGCAGTGTACAGAACAAACTCCTCCCAAGTCCTTATCAACACATGCGCCGTGTGCAGCGCTTCGTGCTGGTGGAATTTGTCTGGTGTCTCGGATAAGGTACTAGGGGGGTTTGACAGTGGTTTGCCGCTAGGCTTCGGTTGATACCCCGAGGTTCTAAACATCACTCAGTCTCCTTTGATGATAGGGCTTTTGTCGCAACGTCTCGTGCGAACTTACTTAAGTGGTTGGTTCCATAGCCGTCACGGATCGCCCTAAGCGTATCCCTGAATACATCAACTTCGGGGTCGTCGTTCTGACAATAACAACCTTGGTCAACTGTGTACGTGTCACCGCAGATCACGCAGTCCACCATCTATTCACCCTCCTTGATGTCCGCAAGTAGCTCGGTCAAACCTGACGCAAAGCCGTCAGACCCAAGCCCTTCCAATTGCTTTTCTGCATAGCGACCCGCCTCAGCCAACTCCACCAGCTTAGCTTCGAGTGCTGTAACAAGTTGCTCTGTGGCTTCGGCACGGGCTTTTAGCGCGTCAATGTACTCCTGACCTGCGCGCTTTAATTCATCCCGCTGCGCCTCTACCTCGGTCAGCTTCTTTTGCAGGTCAGCGGTGTATTCCTCTGCGACTAAAGTGGTGTCTTCAACAGCGCGTGCGTACGCTTTTTCTGGGCTCCACATGCAGCTAAACTCTGGTGTCTGCATTTTCTCTGTCTTATCGCGTAGGTTCATTGTCCTGACCTCGCTATAGGTCGCGTCGATGTTGCAGGGGTGTGGGTGTACCTACAGAACACGTCTGTGCTATACCCGTGCTGTGCAAGCTGCGCTTGAATGCGGTCCCCTGTTGCGACACAGTTGTCCGGTTGCAGGGTTTTGAGTGTGGTCTCTTCCCCAGTGGGGGACGTTACGATCCACACGATGAATGCTAGCATCTCTTTCATTGTAATACTCCTACGGCCACCGCACTGCTGAACGCAAACACCATCCAGCACCAATATCCAAGCAGCACCCAGCGCACCACCTGCTTCCAATCTACTGCACTCATAGTTCGTCTCCCTGTGGTGCGCTTGGTAGGTGCTGCCAGTGCGTCGCACCGTGTTGACGTGCGAACGCAGCACTGCAAGATCCAACCTGTGTGTCACCCCAACCTTCTGACAGCAGCGGCCACGCAAGAAGCTGTTCGTCGTCGCGCTGTGGTAACGGGTGGTCGCTTACTTTCATCCAACCGTTCTTGTCACCATCACGCTGCACAACCTCGTCGAACCGCAACCGCAGATCCAGTATTGTGTTCCACGGCACTTCGCCGAACGTGTTTGTGTCAAGGTCCGCAAACAGACCTACGTCCGCACTTTCCTCCCACGCAAGCGGTTCCCCGCTGTATGCGGCGATGCGCCCGTTATGGTGCACGACGATTCTCATGACAGCACCCACCCTGCTACAAGCGCACCGTACAGGGTTGCGAATAGACAAGCTGCACCTATTACGTCTTCGATGAAATGTTTCATACTTGGTTCCTTGTTTTTGTGGTGACAGGGTACGCGGTGACCGCGCAACCTGTAAAGATACGAAGTTGGAAGCTTTAACCGAATACTACATCAAAGCAGAATTCGAGAGATTCATAACCTGTTGTAGCTAGACCCACGTTGTGCGGGACGAACCCATCCATAGACGTGAGCAACTGCACGGTGTTACCAACGGGTGCGGTGACCACTGTGATAATGGTTTTACCTTCCCAATGCTGCGCCACCACGTGCACCCCGTTGCTGTACAGGGTGACGGTGGGTGCGTAGGGAACAGACTGCAAGCGTGCTGTAAGACCTTTTGACATATTACCCCCTTAGCACGCAAGCGAGCGGTGAAATTCAACCCACTGCTGCAGGTTGGAAAAGACTGTACCTTCAAGATTATCAGTTATGTGCCCTGTGGTTGGGCAAACGTACACTTCCCCGCTTGCACCACCGGCCACCGTGGGTGCAGGGTAAACAAACTGCACGTGATCACCGTCCACTTTTACGGACTCTGGAAATGCAAGACCGTTGGTTTCACTGTACGTGCTGCGAAGTTCTGTTGCGATTGCTTCAAGTGTGTTTGTCATTTGTTGGGTTCCTTTGTTTGCGTTTGTTGCACCCTGTTTAGATTACTTCGGTCCGCAACGCAACCCGTTAATTTCTGTTTCCCACAAAAGGTCGATTTCAAGTGTGGCCCCCCAGTCGCGCAAGTGGGGGTAGTCGCCTGCGACCAAGTGCATGAGTTTGTTCTTTTTGCGCATACGCGTCAAAGTGTGCACTTCCTTTGCACGTATATCTTCTGATTTAAGACGACGTGTTTCGCTTACAAAACCACGTTCGACTCCAAACCCGTTTATGCCGTGGAACTGGTTTACACACTCGGCCACCGTGTTCAGTGTTCGTTCCCTACCGTACAGCACAAGGTCCTGTGCGTCCTGCACCCAAATCAGTCCCAGCGTGCGGCACAGCTCGTTCCCACACACCACGTTCCCCGCAAGGTCCATTGTGTTCAGACTGCGCAAAGGGTTGTCACTATCGTACCGTGGACCGAACCCATTAACCACATGGTCCCACATTTCGTTGAAGTATTCCGTACCCACTTTAAAGCTAGCATTTGCAATCTTAGTCATATCTTTCTCCATTTAAAGTTCAAAAGTTGCATTTTTTCGCGTCCCCCCGACTTACCCCCCTACTTACCCCCCAACTAACCCCCCAACCTATATATACATATTAACTATACAAAACAGGGGTTTAGGACTCAGTTGGGGGGTTGGGGGGACACCGTTTCTGGTTCTACCTTTTTTATAGTTTTGTATTCATGTGTTCTAATTCCCTTTTTTCTACCCCCCTGCATGACCATTTTACCCCCCGAGCCAGTTTTTGGTCCCCCCAACCCCCCGACCAAGCTTTTATTGTGCGATATCAATGACTTAGCTGTTTTCAGTTGGGGGGAACTCGGGGGGTTTTGCTGGGGGGTAAGTGCCAAAACGCGTACCCCCCAACCTGCAACCATCAACCCAACCACTTCAAAAACTCCTGACGATTGCTTTCCACTGGTAGTCGTACAAAGTAACCGTCTTGTTCCATACCAGATAACTCCTCGGTGACTAGGCGGCTGGTTGCACCCTTCACGTTTTCCTTGGCGACGCGGCGCACTTTGTTTAGCTGCACCTGCACTTCCCCATCTGGTCCCCTGCGTGCACCTAGCTTGTCCATGTACTTGGCGTCCATGTCGCACCGCTGGAAGATGCGACCCACAGCCTTGCGCACCTTAGACGCTGGTGAATCGTCTGGCTCGTCATCAGTAACGGTTTCCATCTTGCTAAGCACAAAGTCGACGCTTGCCTGCACCACTAACCGCGCCCATGTGACGCACTCCGCATCCACGGTCAACCCACCCTTTGCAAGCCCTGCAACGGTGGCCAAGCGGTTGACGCTTTCAGCTGCGCGACCGTACACTGCTTTCTCGACCTCGCTGCGCCGTGGGTCGGTGGTGTACGTGTCGCAGTAGCGCACCATCTCGTTGGACAGTGCGCTAGCCTCCTCGGTAAAGCGCAGCGCGTGGAACGCTTGCATGTTACCCTGCCACACGTCTGGGTGCGCTTGTCCAGGAAGGGGTGGGATAGATTCAACAATCCAGTTCAGCACTTGGCTCACGTGGTCAGGGTACGTGCAGGAACTTTGCGCTTCCATGTTGGTGTTGGTGACTGGTATGGGCATGAAGCAGTTACGTCCCAACCATCCTGACTCACCGTCTGCACTGTCAATAGACGCGAACAGCTTTTTGGGTGTGCTCGACATAAGCGCGGCGACGGTGGGGTGGTTGACCACCTTGGCTTCCTTGTCGTCGCTCTTGGTGTGGGTAACCTCGATGCCGTGGTTGAACGCGGTAAACGCTTCCGTCACCCCGTTCATTAAGGATTCGAAGTTTGCATCCCCCTTGCCGGCTTTGCGTGCACCCCCACCCTCCTGCTGGATCATCATAACGTCGCTGTTCTTGTGCATGAGGAAGTCTGTAAGCGACTGTCCACTTGCGAACGTCTTGGTGCGATACGCTTTGATTCGCGTGCGGTCCACTAGGTGCAGCATGTCGTAGAACATACCAGTGCTGTCGCCTTTACCTGAACCCGACTCCCCTACCACGAACACCATCAGCGCCGTGGGGGTGGTGTGCTGGCGGTGCAGCGACACGAACTTACCTTGCCCCATGTGGGCCACCGCTGCAGTCGCCCCTGCAAGCATTGGGATCAGTGTGAAGCGCACAGCCTTGGCAGACCCCGCACGCACCGCTTCCCCTATTATTCCAGGAGCGTGCCACGCTGCCCACTCTAGCAAGCTGGGGGTAAACTTGAACGGGACCTCTTTGGTCCATTCCCCACCCCAGCGATGTTCTCTTGCTTCCTGCGCTGCGTCCTCCAGCTCCTTAACCCGTGCAAGCTCTTCCTTGCGGTCGACCTCTAGCTGGTCGCGCTCTCGCTGCACCTGCTGGAGCACTGCTTGCGCAAGGTCGTACCCATTGCCTTCGGTGCGTGCTGGGTCTGGCACCCAGTCCTCGAACTCCCCTGTTTCGGGGTCGGTGTAGTTGATAAGTATCCCGCTGCGTGCTGCACCGTAGATTGTACCCTTGAGCGCTTGGACCGCTTTATCCAGATCACCCCCGTGCTCGAAGTGCACGTAAAGGTCAAACGCGTCACCGTACCTGCTACCATTAGCGGTCTCCTTACCTAGCTTCTGCGCTGCGTCGTTGTGCGACAGGGAGATCCAATGGTCCCCACGGTTCTGGAAGCTATAGCTACCGGACTCGCTGTACGGGGAACGCCAATGGTCCGACATACCCTTGCGGTCAAACTTGTACCGCTCCAGCAGGGTCTCGATGTCCTCGCTGTACTGCGCAATGAAGGGGCCGGTCTTAGCGTTCCCTTGGTTTGCGTGCACCTGCTGCTGGATGGTGTGGTACTCGTCGGCCCGCATAGTCAGTTGCGGGTGGGCCATAGCGTTGAACACCTTGGCACCGTGGCTAGACCACTCGTAGAACTCCCCACGGTTGGGAAGGAACACCAGCTGACCAGTGCGGCGCAGGGTGCTATCAAGCTGCACCCCAAAGTGCAGGAACGCGTCAAACAGTGCGTCCTGATAATCGGTATAACGGTTTCCTGGAATGGGCGCGCCCAGCGGGATCAGCACCCGCCACTTGCGGTTTCCCTCGGTGCTGCTGCGCGTGCTGTACACCACGAAGCAAGCGTCCCCTAGGATCTTGGTGCTAATGTCAACAATGTCTTCCTTGGGGTGGTTACCTTGGTCAATGTCCAAAGCCATCATGTAGAACTGACCGTTGTTGCGCTGCACCTCGTGCGACCGCGCATCGTGACCTGTGTAACTGCTAGGGATAATCCACTGCGCTAGGTTCTTGTCCACCGTGGGTGGATTGGCAACCATGTCGTACACCTGCTGCAGTGTGATGCTAGTGTACGGTTTGCCGGTGTTCTCGTGGGGGTTGGTGCGTCCATCGTTAAGCACCAGTGCGTGCGAGTCGCTCCCACCATAACCTGTGACGAATGTATTCATAGCAGCGTCCTACCTGTCAGCTGTTCGTACATGTGCTGCACGGTGTCAGCTTGCGGTGAGCGGGTGGGGTCGTTGCGCATCTCGTACAACCATTGCCGCGACACACCAAACTCCTTGGACACCTGCGTGGGGGTCATCTGCTTGGCGTCTATAAGCTCCAGCACGTGGTCGACCAGCCTTGGCCCTATTAACGCGGGCGGCTGCTTAGATTTCTGGGCCATTATGGGTCCTTTGTGAGCGTGGGTCGGTTGTGCTTGTAAATACGGAAAAACTTACACTCACAAGCACAAATTGCTGTCCAGTTTGCTTCTCGCTATATCTTGTGGACGAAGCTAGTCGAAGCCATATGGGACTGTATTCTTTCGCATTTTTTACTTTACACCCCTTTGCGCACCCCGTACCAATAGCAGACCACGCACACAAACACAGGAGAACCCAATGAGTGATGCCTTTACCAAATACGTGGATGAATGGGACGCAGCGGTAGCGCGTAAAGAGTGGCTTGTTGCCGAAAAAGCTAAGCTGACCCAGCACCTTGATGCAGAGCTCAAACTGCTGACGGAGTCCGAAATAACCATGCGCAAGTCCATCGCGGCCAGCGTGGTTGCAGCGCTTGGTAAAACGGCAAAAGAGGGTGTTAACAAGTACCCGCTCCCAGACGGTCGCAAGCTTAAACTGACCGTCAACAAAACCCGCACGATCGACCCCGCTAGCATTGCGCTGGCGCGTGAGGAATGGAGCAAGCTTAACGAGCACAGCAAGATCGACTTTGACACCGTGTTCCGTGTTAAGCATGAGCTGGACAAGGCCATGTGGAACAAAACAACCGACGGTGAAAAACTCGCCCTGTCGCGGTGCGTGGTAACCAAGGACGCCGCTCCAACAGTGGTGTTTGACTGATGTTTATTAAAGTAACCAGTACACGCAAAAACAGTGAACAGGTCGACGGTTTAATTGCTGTCGACCAAATCGCTACGGTAACGAGCCACGCGGGTCGTTGCATCATTACGTTAAAGGGTAGCAGCTTTGACGTCTGGGCGGACCAAACATTTGATGAGGTCAACGCCGCTATTGAACAAGCAAACACAGAAGGAAAAGACCTATGAACATGAACGAAACCATCACACTGCTGCAGCTTACCCAAGGCGCTAAGATCGTCGGCTGCACGTACCTGCTGAGCAGCACTGGTCCGTCTTACAAGGGTGTAGTCAACCCTTTTGACGACGTAACTGACAAAGGGCAAAACTCCGAGAGGTATGTTTATTCGCGCACGGGTCAGGCCCCTGTGCGGGGTGCTGCACAGGGGGTCTACCACTTCAAAAACGTGCTTGGACTGGAGCTGGTGAATGGGGACATTGTCGCTGTGCACTCCCGCGATTCTATGTCGCTGGTGGTGGTCGAGGACCCCGACGTCGCGCACTATGAAGTGGGGTGCGACCTTGGTGACCTGAAGCACGTTATCGCCAAGGTGGACCGCACCGCGTATGACAAGATGAAAGAGCTGGAGCACAAGGCCAAGCACCGCTTGTCCATGTCCGAGCTCGACGAGCGCTTGCGCAAGTTCACCGAAAACACCACAGGGTTGGATTCTGTCAAAGGTATGTTTGCTTTGTCGAACGACAGCGTTGTGGATTCCCCCAACCTTAACGAGGAAGCTACATGACCCTAAACTTTACAACCACGGACAAGGCCAGCGCCAACCACGGAATCAAGGCGCTGGTCTACGGTGGTGCAGGTAGCGGTAAAACCACGCTATGCGGTTCCGCACCCAGCCCGATTATCATTAGCGCGGAGGCCGGTTTGCTTTCCCTGCGCAACATGTCCCACCCAGTGCTCACCGTCAACAACGCGGCGGAGCTGGACGAGGCGTTTGAGTGGTGTCGAACCGACGCTGTGAAAAACGGTGTCGAGACGGTGTGCTTGGATTCCATTTCCGAAATTGTGGAGCAAATTCTCAAGGACGAGAAATCGAAAACCAAGGACCCCCGCGCTGCTTACGGGGAGATGGCCAACAAGGCCATTACCATCGCAAAAAAGTTCCGCGACCTTCCAGGATTGCACGTGCTGATCACAGCTAAGCAAGCCACGGTCACGGACCCTGTGACGGGTGTGGCAAAAGCTGCACCCACCGCTCCAGGACAGCAGGTCGGGCCAGCGTTGCCCTACCTGTTTGACTTGGTCATGCACGCTGCAACCGAGAAGGACCCCGAGGGAAAAACCTACCACTACCTTCGCACGCACGCTGCATTCAACGCCGAAGCAAAAGACCGCTCCGGTGCGTTGGACGAAATGGAGTACCCAGACTTTTCCAACATCATCACCAAGGTGCTCGCTGCACCATCACCCGCGCAATAACACACGAGCGCAAACCAAGGAGACAGCAACATGGTTGCAATGAATTTCAACGCAGGTACGGTCGACCCGTCAGTTGGTGGTCAAGACGTATTTGAGACGGGCGAGTATGGTTTTATCATCAACGCGTCCGAAACCAGACAAACCAACAAGGGTGGCACCATGCTGGTGCTCACGTGCAAGTGCACGGACGAGGGCCAAGCGGGAAAGCAAACGGCTATCCGGTTGAACATCCAAAATGCAAGCGCGCAAGCGGTGGAAATTGCGTTCCGCGACCTGTCGGCCATCTGCCACGTGGTGGGTGTGCTTAACATGACGGACACGCAGCAGCTTCACGGGCGCCCGTTCCGTATGCGGTTGGAGAAAACACCGCGCACCGACAAGCCGGAGTTGTTCAACAACGAAATCCGCGCTTACCTCGACCCCAACGGTGAACCACCCGTCAAAGGTGCAGTAGCAGGGGGTGGTGCACCAGCGGGAGCGCCCACACCACCACAACCGCCTGCAGCAGCCCCAGCAGCCCCCCAGCCACCAGCGGCGGCCCCTGCAGCACCAAGCGCGCCACCCGCACCAGCACCCGCAGAAGTGCCGGCTGCGCCCGCTGCCAGCGTCGCTCCGGCCCCTGTGGCGCCGCCCACTGAAGCACCGGTCCCTGCACCGGCCCCTGCGCCCGCTGCAGCGCCACCGCAGCCGCCAACCGCTGCACCCGCTGGTGCTACCCCACCGTGGCAGCAGTAACGAACAGGGGTGCGCTACGGTGCACCCCAAACCCTTAGGAGGTTGACTATGATTGGTAATAACCAAATCCATATGAACCAAGACACTATGAAGCAAGCGGTCCAGCTATGGCTAGACGCGAATTTCAAGAAAGCACCCAAGTGCAGGGATGTAGCAAAGAACACTAACTCGCAAGGTGCGCTTGCTGATCAATTCATTGTTTCTCTGCAGGGTGACGACGCACCTACCGAGCGCAAATCAGGAGGTTAACCATGTATCCGTTCCACCACTTCCCACCCCCAAACAGGGACGACGAACCAGACCCAGACTTCTGGGTTAAGTACTTTGCGATCGCGCTGTTGCTGTTGATTCTGTTGGTGGTTACAGATTATTTTCTCTAAGCTGAAGTCTTCGGGTTTACAGTGCTGTTTGAGTAGTTCATAAAGTACGCAACAGCAACGCACACAAGGACGCACACAATGACACAGCAAGATATCACCAAGCTCGCAAAAGAACTGCTTGCAACTAACCCAGACGATGCAATGGCGCAAGCCATGCTAAATGATGCGCAGCAAGTGGCTGCTGCAGAAGCTAAGCGCGCTGCACGGGTTGCACGCTAACCCACCCACACCCACACACAAGGACGCACACAATGACACGTATTAAACTAGTTCACTACGCTTACCGCGAAGGTCAATACGCAGGGAACACAGGGCGCCCCCGTGACCACAACCCATACACCAACTGCAATGGAGCGGTGCTGCGCGACTACACCGATGCGCACGCACAATGGAACAAAGGTTGGGACGAAGCGCGTGCAAACAATGGCTAGGGCCACCGTGATTTGCGACGCGTCCTTTTGCCCACACACCCACGCGGGTGGGTGGGCTACTTGGATCAATATCAACTACCCCAGCGGTGGGCACCAGCGCTTGCAAAAGCACGGGGTGCTTTGTGGGTTACCACGATCGTCCGAGCACGCCGAACTGCTAGCGTGCATGAACGGGTTGTGGTTCGCCTACCAGCACGGGGCACGGGACATACTGGTGCAGACCGACTGCCTCGCCATTGTGCAGTCGCTTGGCGGTAACAGCGCAAAGTCCAAGATTGAATATCGCGAAGCGCGGCTCCTGTATTGGCCCGAAGCGACAGTGCGGTGGAAGCACGTCAAGGGGCATACAGCAGGTGACGACCGTCGCACGTGGGTAAACAACTGGTGCGACAAGCACGCAAAGCAGCATATGAGAAGGAAGCGCACACAATGTCAAACGACCTAGTCACAGCGATCGACAAAGCGGTACGAGACCAACCCACGGAAAAGCGGCGCAGTCATATGGGCGCGAGCAGCATCGGTGCACGGTGCAAGCGTCAGGTGTGGTACGCCTTTCGCTGGGCCTACAACGAGAAGCACACAGGGCGCATCCTGCGCTTGTTCAACCGTGGTCACGAAGAGGAAGCACGCTTCGCGCGGTGGTTGCGCATGGCGGGGTGTGAGGTGCAGGACTACGCGCAGCGCTTGGGATACCACCGCGAGTCCGACAGCTACGTGCTTATGGACTGGGATGTCGAAGTTCCACCTTACGAGGACGGGCACTGTATCGACGTCAGCGACAACCCGCACCACATAGCGCTGGCCAAGGAACGCGGTGAGGGCCCCCAGCAATGGGGGTTCACCGACCACGACGGGCACTTCAGCGGGTCCAGCGACGGGCGCATACGTGCAGGTGAAGGGTGCACCCTGACCTTACCCGACGGGTGGGGGTTGCTTGAGGAAAAGACCCACAACGAAAAGTCCTTCAAGCAGCTAACCGCCAAGGGTGTGCTGACCGCAAAACCTACCCACTACGTGCAGATGCAAATCTACATGCACTATATGGGTTTGAAGTGGGCGCTGTACATTTCCGTCAACAAAAACGATGACACACTGTACACCGAGCTCGTGCACTACCGTCCCGAGATTGCGCTGTCCTACGTGGCCGACGCGTGCAAGCTTGTTGAATCGAGAACAGCACCACCACGATTGACCGAGGACCCTAGCTGGTTTGAATGCAAGTTCTGCGCGTTTAGGGAGATCTGCCATTACGACGACGCACCGCAAAAGAACTGCAGGTCGTGCGTGTTTGCTTCCCCTGCACCCGAGGGGGAATGGAACTGCGGTAAGTACAGCAACATCATACCAGAGGACTTTGTTCCGCAGGGGTGCGCCGCGTGGGAACCGATTGAATGACAAGTGGTACTAAATTCAGAATGTACGGCTGCGGTTCGTTGTGTCATGTTCGCGGGCGAGTGGACAATCATGTTGTATTTCGCAAGTGGTCGTACCGCTGGAAGTGTTGGATGTACGAGTGCGAGCATGTTGACATCTTGAAAAAGTTTGCAAAGGTAGTTCCATGATTAAAACCCCACGCGACTACCAAGAAGCTGCGAACGTGCACCTGTGGAACTACCTGCACAACAGTCCAGCAATGAATCCGCTGGTGGTGGAAGCCA
>Ga0316189_10001823_pt1 | contig 21057 bp, 18 predicted proteins | sample LowCovwburrow_MG_FD_204930 | JGI IMG/M metagenome (GOLD analysis project Ga0316189, IMG submission 204930) | Coastal sediment microbial communities from Maine, United States - Lowes Cove worm burrow | ecosystem: Environmental > Aquatic > Marine > Coastal > Sediment | place: USA: Maine... | reverse complement strand
CATGCGTGGGTAGAACATAAAAACATACCCCTAAATGCCGGCAAACGGGTGCACGAAAACTATCAGGTAATTGAGAACCTGGAACTTGTTCAAGAGGTAAAATTTTCATGAGCGGTATAGTCGCTCTGCTGAATCTGCAAGGCCCTGCCCTCAACCAACAGTTGATCATTGATATGGCGGCCATGATGACAAAGGGCGGTCCGGCTTATCAACAATATTGGTGCGAAGATAATGTCGCCTTGGCACACACTTTGTTGCCCACGACGATAGAGTCGGTCAATGAGTGTCAACCAAGCACCCTTGATGGCCAAGTCTGGATCACAGCGGATGTTCGCATCGATGCAAGGCCAGAGCTAATTCACAAGCTTAAAGCGCATCAGTCAAGCATCACGACTAACACAACTGATGATCAACTTATTCTCTACGCTTATCGCCTTTGGGGGATTGATTGCCTCAAACATATGATAGGTGATTTTGCTTTCATCCTGTGGGACTCGGTAAATCAGCGTCTTTTTTGTGCAACCGATCAGTTTGGTGTTACACCACTCTACTACGCAAACACATCACAAGGTTTATGTGTCAGTAATACCCTCAATGCTATCCGTTTACACTCTGATGTTTCGAGCCAACTCGATAAGATCGCTATTGCTGACTATCTATTATTTCGCATTAATGAAAATGCCAGCGGCACCATTTTCAAAGATATTATGCGCGTGCCGGCCGGGCATTTTATTTTATATGAGAACAACAATTTAAAGATCAAACCTTATTGGTCACTTAAACCTCGGGGGCAACTCAGGCACACTACTCCTGCACTCTATCTAGAGGAATTTTCTGATTTACTCAAGCAAGCGGTTGCAGACAGGGTTCGTACCCAGAGTATCGGAGTGCATTTGAGTGGAGGCATGGATTCAAGCAGTGTGAGCGCGCTCGCCTGTGAGTTAATGGGCAACGAGAACATTACTGCATACACCTACGGAGCTAATGGCTCCCTACCCGACTTAGAAAGTCCTTTCGCCAGCGAGATTGCAAAGCAATATGGTATTGAACACCACATTTATCGCAATGAGGATAAGACCCTAGATCATCAACCTGTACCTGAAAATTTACGTTCTCCTGAGCCGCGTTTCACTACCCGCGAAACAACTAATTATAAGCTTTTAAGTCATATATCAACTCACTCTAGCGTGCTATTGACAGGCTTTGGTGGCGACCCGTTGCTCCATGCTCAGGCTCTTAGTTCGGATGATTTTAATTCCCCCGTTAAGTTATATTCTCAATTGCTACAGCTGCGCAACCACTGGAAGCTATTTGGGAAACGCCCGGCCTTAGGTCGGCTTACACGTTCAAGAAAAACTCGGATAGAGAAGCTTCAGCAGCGAGAGATTCCGCAATGGTTTAACCAAGACTTTGCTAGTAAACACAAGATAACCGAACGTTATCGATCTTTACTATTGGAAAAAAACGACCCCTACGGAGCTCAAATGAACATGACGAACAGCGGTTTGTGGCGACGGATATTCAGCTGGAACGACCCCGGTTTCACACATATTCCAGTAAAAGTTCTACACCCGTTCTTCGATACTCGCTTACTGACGTACACACAAAACCTACCACCATTTCCTTGGTTACAAGATAAAGCTATTCTACGCCAAGTGATGCAGCCCTACTTACCTAGTACTGTAACTCAGCGCCCGAAAACACCTCTACCAGGAAATGGCCTACAATCTCTTTTGTTGACACAGGAAGTTCCTGAGCGTTTTATCACACTACTCGATAACCCGCGACTTAAAGAATATGTGGATATCACATCACTAAAATTAGCCCTTAACAACGGGGGCACCTCCCCTAAAGCCGATTTTAAGGCTATAATGCGGGTTATTACTTTGTCTGATTGGTTAATTGGTTATGAAAATAAACCGGTCGAGCCAACATTTAACGAGGATCAGCATCATGTCAAAAGAATCGAATATCGAAGTTGAGTCGAAGCAGAAGACCTATCATCAACCAACCCTTACCGACTATGGGAAAATGAGTGAGTTAACTCAAACCATAACGGGTGATACAGGTTTCGATGGAGCTGGTACACCAAGCAGCTATACTGCGAGCACGATGCCATAGACATTAAAAATAAGTGTCACACTATTATACGGTGTATGGGCTTAATCTCACACTGAGCCAAGCTTTGCCTCAGCTGCGACCTGTAGCCAACGGTGATTTTGAAGCATCAGTAGATTTATCAAGCCTTTGCATTCCTAATCAGAAATTTATTTCACCGCACCAGTTAGAACGCTCAAAGAACAATCAGAAAATCAGCATTTCACATTCGCAAGACTGGATACGCGTTGATTGCCCAAGATCGCCCACCGAAATTCTTCGCTTTTTTATACGCAATGACGGTTCTGAAGTCATTAGTGATAAGCCAGAAACGATTCCCATAAGCGATGTAGAATCATTCTTGCTAGGCCCTATCCTAGGCGCCGTGCTTAGACTTCGGCAGCGCGTGTGTTTGCATGCGAGCGTCATGGAACATGATGGCAAAGCATTCGCCATGATTGGCAACAAGGGTGCAGGCAAATCGACTACCGCAGCGGCTTTATTACAAGCCGGTGCTCGCTTAGTTTCAGACGACATAGCCGTATTTAAAACAGGTGCTATACCCCCCGCCACCGTATATCCCGGTTATCCTGGGGTTAGATTAATGCCTGATGCCTTGAGTTCATTTGACTTAAAACAGAATGATTATGCTCAAGTAGTATCAACCACTGACAAACGTTATGTTCCACTGGCTGAAAACAACATTGCTCACGACAATAAAACTAATTGGCAGTTTCAATCACTCCCGTGCAACCTTAGTGCGGTTTATACCCTAAACTCACGCCAGTCTGATTTAGGCAATCCTCAAATTAATACGCTATCCCAAAAACAGGCTCTTATTGCTCTTGCCCCACATGCCTACGGGCGAAGCGTGCTAAATGAGAGACAACGTGCGGAAGAATTCGCATTCATGGCACAATTAAGCCGACATATCACAATAAAGTCAGTGGACCGCCCAGACAATTTGGAGCTTTTACCCAAAATTGCCGAGGACATACTAGCTGATGTAAGTAGTATCAATTAGAGACACCACATTGAAGCCGAATATTGTACTAATCACCGTCGACTGTTGGCGCGGCGACCATGTTGGCGTAGCGCCAAATGCAAGAGCGAACACACCGAATATCGACACCTTAGCCGCGCAGAGCAATTACTATAGTGATGCACACAGCTCTGGCGGTTGGACAAAGATCGCCATGACCTCTTTATTTAGCTCTACTCACTCGTCGATGTACGGTTTCACACAGGGCAAATTAAACCCTGAACGCCCGAACCTTGCTGCTGAGCTTAGTGCCAACGGCTATGACACTGCAGGATTTACGACTAATCTGGTGTGTGGACGTTCAGGTGGTTTTGACCAAGGCTTTAACTCATTTATTGAACCCAGACCAGTTGCCTCTCGGGGACTACGACTAAACCGCAGAAATAAATTTCAACGCCTTGCCGCTCTCCCTTCTATTGGCCCGATTCTCTCAATTTTTGCGCCAATTACACATCCATTTTACCCTACTACCGATGCCGATGATTTGGTCACCATGTCCATAGATTGGTTGCGAAAGGAACACACTAAACCTTACTTTCTGTGGCTCCATTTCATGGATCTACATTGGCCATACCGCTCCTCAAAGAGGCCAACCAGTAGCCAAGAATTCACGCAAATGTGGCAAGACAGAGAACATTGGCAACGAGTTAAGAAATCACGCGGTGAGTATTACCCTGGTGATGAGCGTGCCAAGCGCTGGCAGCAACTCTATGCCGAAGAAACGCAAACGCTTGATGCCGCGTTGGGGCGGTTATTTGACTCGTTAAAGGCCCGCCCTGACTGGGCAGATACCGCTCTCTGTTTGACCAGCGATCATGGCGAGGAATTTTACGAACACGGCACCTGGGCACACTCCTGGAATCAACTGAATAAGGAGGGGACTCATGTGCCGCTGATATTAAAAAGCCCCGAGCAAACCAGTGGTAGCAAAAGATCAAACACAGTATCGCAATTAGATATCGCCCCCACACTATTGGCTATGGCGGGCGCTGAGGTTCCATCGGAAATGCTAGGGCAAAACCTTCTAAACGCTACAGAGACGCCTCCTATCATCAGTGAAATGCATGGCCATTCTGACTCTCATCGCTATCGTTTATCCATTCGGCATGACGGGTACCACTATATTTACGATGGAGATAATGATCACTGTGTTCTCTACTCATTAGCCACATCTGCCGATTCAGAGCAGAACATGTATGATAAACAGTGTCCGATTTCTAATCGCTTTGATAAATTGCGCCTTCAACACCTGTCTAAAGGAGTGTTGGATATGTTGAAAGGACAGGTAATTATCGGTGAAGACGAAATCTCTTATGACCTTGACGATGATCCAGCAGTTATCGAACGGCTGCGTGCCTTAGGTTATATGGATTAGTGTTGGAATCAATTATGCTCTGGACAAAAAAGAAAAAAAACATAAGCCCGGTCCCTTCCAGTGTTGAAATATCGTTATTAAAAAGAGCCTATGCGGCGCATCCAAACAACCATCGAGTGCTAGGCAAGCTGATAGAAGGCTTATTACATGAAAACCAGTTAGACCAAGCCATCAAGCTCTGCAAGGACCATCGGCGACAATACACGCACGACGACTATGTTTACGCACTGCTCACGTATTTGTATCGCAAATCGGGCAATTTTGATGCACTTATCGAAGCGGGTGAAGCGGCCTTAGAGCATTCTCCAAGAGTCGACACACGAATACAACTCGCATACGCCTACGCACAAATGGGTCTCTACGATCAGGCCGCAGATAGCCTTCCTCCCGAAGAGCAATACTCGGCCATGCAAACCAACCTACTGAGAGTAGTGCTCCAGACTCTTTTGCGTATCCAGCAACCGGAACAAGTCTGCCAGATATATCAAGCTCTTCAACCGTCACAGCTTTTCGACTCAGGGCTCAAATCAAATTATCTAAAAGCGCTGTATAAACTCGGCAGACAAGCTGAGCTAGACCGCATTATTAATTACCGTGACTTGATTAAAGAATACCAATTGGCCGAACTGTATGATGGTCAGGACATAGGTAAATTAAATAATGAATTAGAAACCTTCTTTCTATTTCACCCGAAACAACAATACGAACCTGGCAATCACACCACTCGTTATGGCAGTCAAATGCATTTCGAAAGTGATTGGCACCCGGCATTGGGCGAGCTTGAAGGTAAAATCAAAGCTGTAGTAGAACGCTACCTTAGTGAACAGGCATCTCTTGATGCAAATAACGATCAATTATTTACATTGAATTTATGGTCTAACGTATTAAATAGAAAAGGCTATCAGATTAGCCACATACATCCTGATGCATTTGTTAGTGGTGTCTATTATGTAACAGTCCCAAAAAGTATAACGCCAGCAGAACAGGCCGGTGGTCGGCAAGGCTATCTATTGTTCTCTCAGACCGAGTCCGATAGTCATCACTATGTGCAACCTGAAGAAGGGTTAACCGTATTGTTCCCTTCCTACTTTTACCACGAAACACTTCCTCTTGAGAACGATGAAACAAGGATATGTGTCGCATTTGATGTGGTTAAAGAGCCAGTTTAGAGAAGACCCTGTCTAACCACATGACCGGAGACTATATGAACCTCACTATTTCGATTACTATACTTGTATGAATCAAATTCAGTCGCATGCGGACATTCTGAGCCACTACATTAGCCAAGAGCATTTAGACTCAGAAGCGCAGCTAGAACTCACATTACGCTTTAATGATAGTGCTATTGGGCTGCTGCAATTAGACAACTTTCTCGTTCCTGAAGTTGCTGAGCACTGCAATCAATTTTTAAATGGTAGCGCTGAATATGGTGTACTGCATGGTTACACCGACAAAAGGAAACCCACCACCGATAAAACAGAATGGCTGAAGACACCTGAAAGTGAACGCTTTTACTGTTATGAAATGTTAGAAGCAAATACCGGTGGCGCACTCGATGCCAAAGCAATCAACTTTTTAAAACTGCGGCATTTTTTGCATTCCAAGCCGTTTCATAGCTTTATCGAAACACTGACAACTCGTGACTTGCGAGCTGTAACGCCGATTCGAGTACATCGCATGAAAACCGGCCACTATTTAAAGACACACAGCGATAGAGGCAACGATAGAGAGATCGCTTTTATTTTATATATGTCACCAGAATGGTCAGCCGATTTCGGCGGTGACTTGCATATTATTGATCGTGATGGAAATCGCACCATGTATAATCCAACGTACAATAAACTGCTGATATTTGATGTCAACCAGCACAAACATCATTACATCTCTGAAATCACTGAACAAGCTGCAGACTTAAGCACTGGCCGAATTAGTATCAATGGTTGGTTTCTGAAAAGCGCGGGCAAGCAAACTTCATAGCAATAGACCTGACCTGATGTCCTCAACAGAGAATGCCGAGCATCGGCCTTACATACTCGGCATAAGCGCTTCGCACAATGGCGGCGCTTGTTTGTTGCACGGAGACGACATCTTGGTCGCTATTCAAGAAGAACGTTTAACCCGTATTAAACGAGATAGGGTCTACGCTGGCAAGCCATCGCTGGCAATACAGTACTGTTTGTCTTCTGCGAATATTGAAGTGACGGAACTCGATTTAATCGTTGTATGTGTTCAAGGCCAGATAAAACATGCGTTGCAAGATGCATCATTAAACCCACAACTAAAGAACAAACGCGATGATGTTGAAATCATCTATGCGCCACACCACTTATGCCATGCCATCAGCGCTTTTGCGACTTCCGGGTTTTCTCGAAGTGATCTGTTGGTTATCGATGGTATTGGTTCGCCGCAGACTGACCTCCCTGAAAATGAGGTTCGTTTAACCCAAGGCAAAGAAGACTATTGGGAAGGGTTATCCAGCTACCGCGTTGAAGACAATCAGATTATCCCGCTGACTAAACACATGTCGCACAGCCCTGAGGTTGCTAGCCCTGAGGAATGGGACGAAACCATCGGGCCTTTGAAGACCTACACAACCACGGCGGGATTGATTCGTGTGGGACGAGAGCTTGATTCACATAACGCCAGAATATCAGCTGTAACGATCGGCAGTTTAGGCTCTATGTTTGAAGCCGTATCGCTGATTATCTTTGGCGAACGCTTACAGGCTGGAAAAGTCATGGGCTTAGCTGCCTACGGTAAACCAACCATCCCTATTGAAGAGTTTCTTCTCTGGAGTGACGGAGAAATTACCTATACCAGTACCTTTACTACGCGATTCACACAACACCGTATATGGCCGGAAAATGCAAGCGAACATCAAGACTTAGCCAGCTCTGTACAACTCGCATTGGAATACGCAGTTCTTAAGCAGGTAGAATTCTTGCGGCAAACATCTAGAGGAACGCACCTTTGTTATGCTGGCGGTGTCGCTTTAAATACACTCTTAAACGAGCGCATCATAAGGGAATCTGGGTATGAAAAAGTTTATATCATACCGGCTGCCGAAGACAGCGGAACAGCCTTAGGCGCCGCCTTCTTTGGTCTACGGCAACTGGTAGGTACATTTCCAAGCAACGCGCTTTCAACGGATAATTTGGGTCACAACTATAGTGAGAAAGAGGTAGCCAGTTCAATTGACTCTCTACCAGCAACACACTTTATTGGTAACTGCGTCACAGATAGAATAGATAAGGTTGTTGAAGAGCTCTGCAACGGGAGCATCGTCGCTTGGTTTCAGGACGGCGCCGAGCTAGGGCCACGAGCCCTCGGTCAACGTAGTATGTTATGTGACCCGCGCACTGTCGGGGCTAAAGACTACTTGAACCTTCAGGTTAAAAAAAGAGAGGCTTTCCGGCCCTTTGCCCCAATCGTTCTAGCTAAACACGCACTTGACTGGTTTGACTTTGGTGAATCAGAGCCTCTCAGTCCATTTATGTTGAGAGTAGCCGAGGCGTTGCCACGTGCCAGAGAGTTGATTCCAGCGGTAGTGCATTTTGATGGTTCTGCGAGAGTGCAAACAGTGACCAAAGAAAACGGGCTGCTCTACCCTCTTCTAAAACGATTTTATGCTAAGACAGGCGTGCCAGTGTTACTCAATACATCCCTGAACGTAGCCGGCGAGCCGATTGTCGAAACGCCGAGAGATGTCTGGCGATGCCTACACTCCACTCCCCTTCACTTCTGTATGATTAATCAGCAGTTAATGGTAAAGAATAATAGCTCTAAGAGCCTGTTAGATTTTACCGCCACAGCGACTATCACGCGTTACACAATAGACAAGCCTGAAAACAAAATACAAAAATCGCTATCTGTGAACATTTGGGCTAATTCGCCTTGGGGAGAGTTAGAAAGCAAAATATCTATCCACCATTTCTTTATTCTAAATGCACAGGACGGCAAACGCTCCGGTCTGCAGATAATGCACGACATGCAACAAGACCCGAATAATCCTGAGCACCGGCAATCAATGCTGGGTGCGCTGAGAGTGCTTCATCAATTTCATGCCATTCGTTTTTCCGACCCGGATTGCTAAAATTTCTTGATCGAAATAAACCGAAATAGAGTACTAGCTGCGAACGAACTGCTAGCTAACAACCTAGTTTGCATTGTTTAGTCAGTCTTATTCAAATGACAATCATCTGTAATAGTTTGTAATAGACATTTGCAATCTTGGTGTGCGATAGTTACTCGGCTATTAACAATTGAAACCTAAGAAGTCTTATGGAGATAGATTATGAGTAATGAAGTTAAGAAAAGTTTGCAGGACAATACAGACGAAATATTGAAGAATTTGCCAGATGAGTTTCATGCCGATTTTAGAGCCAGCGTAGAAAGCGCTGCCCCTGCTCCAAAGCTAACTGATGACGAAGCCAAAGCGCATGCAGCCCAATTAATGAAAGAGAACCCATCTATAGCAGACGAGGAGTGCGTTCCATTGCTTGATGAAGACGTGTTGATTAATCAAGCTATTGGCCAGCCGAATGATGAGGAGTTAGAACAACAGAAAAAAGAATTACTGGCTGAAATTGAAGCTGGGCTAGAAGCAGAATAATTGACAAAAGGGGGAAATGATGGATTTCAATGCGCTTTCTTTACCTGCTGGTCTTCATGTAAGGCCATCTACACCCAGCGACCAACCTTTTTTGGAATTATTGTATAAATCAACTCGTACCGATCTTGATTTGATTACAGCAGACAATGATTTCATCGAGGAGTTAAAGGGTAGTCAGTTCGCAGCGCAAACTGCTAGCTATGAAGAGCAGTTTCCAAATGCGATGTATTTTGTGATTCAACATCATGACCAAAAAGTAGGTCGTGTGATCTTAGACTTCGGCAGTACTGAAATTCTTGTCGTGGATATTTCATTTGTTCCAGAAGCCCGTAACAAAGGTTTAGGCAGTGGAGTTATGCGTTCTTTCATGCATGTCTCCGATCAAATACGCACTCCATTAAAACTCAGTGTTCTACAAGAAAATATAGCCGCTAAAGCATTTTATTCGCAACTTGGCTTTATTTATGACGAACACCGATATCCTCGCGACTATTTAGTGTATTACCCAAGCACCCAGGCCACTGGAGTAACTGCCTGAAGCTTGGCTTTACAAAATTATTGAGTAAATAAAGGAGGGGATTAAAAATCAGAAACTTAAAAACAACAGCGCATCGTAAGGGCGCCTCGGGCAATCGACATATCAACAGTGTCATTACATGTCGTATTGCAAATTCAGTAGCTTTCTTAGAGGAACATTTTCATGTCGGAACCATTTTTAGCTGAAATACGCATCGTCGGGTTTAATTTTGCCCCACGTGGCTGGGCTTTCTGTGATGGTCAGATTTTACCCATCAATCAGAATCAGTCTCTTTACTCATTGTTGGGGACCACCTATGGGGGGGATGGCCGAACTAGCTTTGCTCTGCCAGACCTACGTAGCCGAACCCCGATACATAGAAGCGACGGTCATTCACTAGGTCAAAAAAGCGGCGTTGAAACCGTGACGCTAACAGCAGCACAAATAGCCGCGCACACGCACACCTTCAAAGCATCAAGCTCTGCAGGTGCAGACCGCAGCGCAACCAATGATATTCTTGCAGACACCGCACCAGACGGCAACTTATATCGAGATGCTGAGGCTGCAACCATGACAGCGCTAAGGTCTGGTTCGATCACCAACGCTGGCGGCGGTCAAGCACACAATAATATGCAGCCATACACAACGCTTAGTTTTTGCATCGCGTTGCAAGGGCTTTTCCCAAGCCGTAACTAATTACAGGAGATAATACGATGTCAGAACCATTTGTAGGAGAAATCCGTATGTTTGCAGGCAACTTTGCTCCGCGAGGCTGGGCATTTGCCGATGGGCAGTTATTAGCAGTCTCACAGAACGACGCCCTGTTCAGCCTGTATGGCACCATTTATGGAGGCGATGGACGCACCACTTTTGGCCTGCCTGATTTGCGCGGGCGTATTCCGTTGCATCAGGGTACCGGGCCGGGTCTTAGTTCTCGCCGACTAGGGTCAAAAAGCGGTAGCGAAAAGGAAACGCTAACTACCAATCAGCTCGCTAGCCATACCCACGATCTTAACGCGAATACAGCGCCAGCCACGGGGTCCGCACCACAGGGCAAGGTCTTAGCTGACCCTACGCCAGCGCGGATCTATGACCCAGTAGGTCAAAATGCAAGCGCTGCAACCACGGCGATTGCCAATACCGGCGGTAGTCGATCACATACCAATCTAATGCCAACGCTTTGCGTCAATTTTATTGTCGCACTATTTGGTATTTACCCATCTAGACAGTAACGGAGAAATATTATGTCAGAACCATTTATTGCAGAAGTTCGAATATTCGCCGGTAATTTTGCCCCAAGAAGTTGGGCATTTTGTGATGGGCAACTATTACCAATAGCAAATAACACAGCGCTTTTTTCATTGATTGGCACTACCTATGGGGGTGATGGTAGAACAACTACAGCCTTACCCAACCTCCAAGGACGTGCTCCTATGCACCCTGGTCGTGGGCCTGGGCTAACCAGTAGAAGGCTGGGGGAGAAGGTCGGCACCGAGACTGTTTCACTAAGCGAGGCACAAATCCCGAGTCATACTCATACCTTTCGTGTTGATAATACGCCCCCTCAACCGGGTGGTCCGACCAATACCACGTCTGTCGCGGGTTCAAGATCTATCAATGCTTGGCAAACCAATACCTCAGCTAATTTGGTTGATATGTCATCAGCGTCAATTAGTAACACCGGTGGCGGACAAGCGCATACCAATCTTCAACCATTTCTAACGCTGAACTTCATTATTGCGCTACAAGGATTATATCCGTCAAGAAGCTAATAATGCGGCTCTGCTTACGCAAGTAGCAGATGCAATTCCAAATAAAAAGGCAATTTCGCTAGTAATGCGAATTGCCTTTTTATTTATCTAAATTGGCTACTTACCAAGATCTCAGAAAAACTCAGGGATAAAATATAATCAATTTAGAAAGGGGCCTCAGCGCATGGAAAATACTGACTGCATAGTGGCCGAGTCGCAAATTAAGCGCTTAAGTCGTAGCTAAACACCGATTCCAATTCAGTTTCAGATTTAGGAGTAACAAATAGAGTGATCGTCCCAAACTCTTCATGAGAGAACTCCAAACACCCTTGCTCTATCGACGATGGTTCACACTTCATAATCACCGAAAATGCTTCCCAACCTTCAGGGGCGCTAGTCGACTCAATAACTTCTGTCACTTGAATATCACATTCACCTTCGCCTTCTATCTCCTTTGCTTTAAGAGTCTGTCCGACTAAAGAGTTAAATCTGTCTAAACGCCATTTTTCCATTATTAATTTGCCTTTAAAATTTAAATTCATATTTCACGCACACTAACGCAGATCAACTCTATCATAAACCGCTAATAGAGTAACAAGCCTCAATTAGTACAGCCTAATAAAATTCTCTGAGTCACGTGTTCAATCGTTGTTTCGTTGTGAGCAATAATAATGATGGTCAATTCACCATCCAACGCCACTAAAGCATCTCTAATTTTAAGCTCGTTTTCTCTATCTAACGCACTTGTCGCTTCATCCAAAATTAATATATCTGGCTTCGATATCAACGCTCGCGCTAAAACTAAACGTTGACGCTCACCACCAGACAGTTTAACCCCTCGGTCGCCGATCACAGTATCTAAGCCTTGTGGGAGCATCTTGACGAACTCACTTGCAGCCGCCAACTCAAGGGCACGCCACAACTCTTGCTCTAGAATGGCATTTGACTCGAACTCACTTTGATCACAAACCCAAATCAAATTCTCTCGAATACTGGCATGGAACAAAAACACGTCTTGTGTAACATAAGCAACTCTACTTCGCCAAGCTAAGCGGTTACTATCATCAATTGCACAACCATCGACACTAATTTTTCCGGACGATGGTTCAAGTAAACCTGAAATCAAATCCGCCAATGTGGATTTTCCGACACCCGAAGGCCCGACGATCGCAACCGTTTGATTGCATTTAAACGTTGCATTAATACCATCTAACACTGGGCCTTGACCGTCCATGTATTGATAGCCTACGTTTTTTAATATTATCGATTCTGTCAACCTTGGCGCATTATCCTTATCGCTTATTCCGCTGACTTCAGACCAGTGCTTCAAATCAGCGGAGCGAGCCATTAGATCTTGGTATGTCGGCGCTTGATGAATCAAATGTTGAATGGTTGATTGAATCGACGAGACCTGCGGCATTAGCCGTGAAAAAATAAAGAGCATTGCCAACAAATTTGCGATTGGTAGTTCAAACCATTGAATGGCACTGTAAAACAGCACAGTAAAAATAATAGCCGCGCCGACCATATTCACCCAACGGGTTAGAGCATTGAACTTAGCCATGCGAATATTTTGCTGCTCTAACTCAGCGCTTGTCGACTCCATGCTGATTAAATAACGCTCTTCAGCGGCAAAGCTTTTAATGATTTTTAAACTACCAATATTGTCAAAAATAGACCGATAAATATTTCGATTAGCCTTCAAGCCAACTCGGCCGCTAGCATGAATTCTACTGTTAATGGGCCATAGCAATAACGTTAAAGCAAGCGCACACAATAATGCAATGGCGGTTAGTTTGGCCGATAAAACCGATGCGAAGCCAACATAAACTAGCACTAAAATTAGGTTGCTGCTTAAATTCAATAGCAGTTGCAAAGAGGCTCCAACGGACTGAACTTGGCTAGTTAATAAGCGCAGAAAATCGGACATATGCTCACGATTTAAATACTTCCATTGCGTATAGAACAGCGCTCGGCTTAGCTCGTTACGCAATTGCATTACAAATGATTGCCGTAATGATGCCGACACCACTGTGCTAGCAAAACTTAAACTTGCTACCACTATCATTAATAGCAAATACAACATAAGAACTGACTGCAGGTGGAGTTCTAACCCCAGATTGGTCGCCAGGCTATTAATCGATTGCGCCACGCCCGAAGATACCCCACCACCACCCATATCAACGCCGACAGACTCAAGTAGAGGCACTATCAATAAGATCCCGACGCCTGAAGCCACACTACTCAACAACATCAGGATAAGCGCCGTCAATACCTTCAATGGTGCAAATTCAATGCATCTAACAAGCAATGGTTTCAAGGAACCTAGTGACTTAATACTCATGCAAATTAATACTCATTCGAGTTCTGACGACATAACATTCTAACCGCCTATTCGATCAGTATTTGTTATCTCACGCAACAAATAACAAATTTGTTTCAAATCTAGCCGGCGCCTTAGGCGCCTTACTGATTAAAAAACTGAAGATCGTTTTCAATTGTGTTTACTGCACGAGTTAAGCCTAATACCGCTGTAATAAATTGAGTGCCCCCAGCTATTGCCATTGCTGGCAACTCTACCTCAGGATTCTCATCACCAGCAACAGCAGATACACCGCTACTGAACGATGAAATTGCGCCAACCACCGTTTGAACATAGGTTTCGAGGTCCCAGCCCAATTCATCGCCATCTTGTTGCTGTTCAGCCAAATCATAGATGAGTTTGATGGTTCCCAATCCCAAATTCCAAAAACTCACAACGACAGTGTAAGCGCCATTTGCCTCTTCTTCTGCAAAGGTTGCTGCTCTTGGCGATAGAAACATGATCGCATCGATTAATGCCGATACGACTTTACCGCCGTAGACGCCTAAATCAAGACCTTCGTCTACCCAATCAGAGTCTAGCGGAATAGAGCCGGCTAAGTTTAGTATCGTCATGGTGGTAGTCACCTTGGAGGTAAACTTAATTTCTCCCTCACTAAGTGCCTGAGCCATTTGCGCAAACGAGTTTACAAAAAGCGAGATGACGCTCCAAGCACCGCCGATTTGCGAGTACACAGTGGCCGCTTCTGATACGCCTTGTGAGACCGCTTGCTTAGCGGATGCAGCTGTTGAATTAGGCAATTGCACGCCGAGAATATCCAATACTTGCTCTAAAGATTCGGCTGAATCCAAGCCATAAGTGCCGTTTGCAAATGGTGCTTCACCGGCGGCCGTTTTATAAAATACCGTACTCGGAATCGCAGCGAGTAGACACAGACCATCTACTAAGCTCATCTCACTGCCATCGGTGACCAACTCGTAAAGCGAGGTCAATAATGGAATTTGAATTTCACCAAATAGCATGGTCTCCACTAACGCCATGACTTCGTCGATAATGGCAAACATCGCGTCGGCAAGAGCCTTTAACAATTCAATCAATGATTCGATAATGGTCTTAGTGACCAAGCCAATCACTTCTTCGACCGTTAACGTGCCCGCATGATAGTCATCAACGATTTGCTTAACGGCCGCTTGTATCTCATCGCTGATGTCATTAATCATCTCGGTCAGTGGGCCTGTCAGAAACGTCTCTAACGCGTCTGAGCCACTGCCTTGATCATCAGTCGGGCCTTGCATCACACCACCATGCAAAGTTTGATAGTAAGCAAAATTACCAGCCGAGCCGTATAACGCCGAGTTAAGTGCGGCTTGTCCGCTATCGCTAGACGGCGTAATTGACTCGGCTATCTGATTAACAGTTAAGTTTGACGAAGGTGGTAGCAACGGAGTACTGCCAATCCCATCGACCGCCTGTTGAAGCTTATCAAAGCCAGCATCAACCCATGATTGCAGTTTATCGACATTGTTTTGCAGCGCGTTAACGGTTTGCAAACTGATATTTGAAAACACCTTGTGGGTGCTAACTATGTCACCCCAATCGAAGATAAAACCCAACCATCGAATAATGTCTTCAAGGCTGATACCCAATAACTCTTCAAGCACCCAATTAATTAAACTCAGAGCATCGCCAATAGCCTTGATCGTAAATTCCAGTACTTCGCCGGCGATTTCAACAGCGAAGTGAATGATTCCTTTGGCCACGGTAAACATAAATTGGCCTATCTCGGAGATAGCCGCTTCGAGCATACGAATAACATCACCGGCAACCGTCTCAATCGCATTGGCCAAGGAGAAACCATCATTTGAGACCACCAGCTGCCCGTTTTGCATATAGCCTCCCCAGCTTTGATCGGCTAACTCTGTCGAGCTGTCATCAGTCTGTTGTGTGCCATCTTGAGGCAGTGCTGCGATTGCCTTAGTAAGATTGGTGAGGCTTAAGGCTCCAAAGTTAGCAACGTCATCCGAGAAATCTTTATCTGGGAATAACGCTTTTAAATCGTCACCTGTTTGCACCTTGCCGAGGCGCTCTACCGCGGTTTTCGCGGGGTTAACTTGTGCAGTGTTGCTTTGAGTCGACTCACCATCATCATGAGTTATTTCAACCTCATAGATTGGCGTGTTAAGGCTTTGGGTCTTATTGATAATAGTTAAATTACCATTTGCATCAGTCTTGAGTTCGGCCGATTGATCAGGCCCTATTTCATGGGCATAACCATTAATAATGACATAAGCCCATTGCGCTGATGAGAGCGTGACATCAACATTGATCAAACTATTGTCTTGCGCATCTGTAAAATTAATCGTCGAGGTATAGCTGGTAAAACTTTGAAGACCACCAATATCTTGCAGAGGCACATCTTGATACAACCATGAACTGGTCGTCGGGTCTTGCCATTGATACCCCAAGGAATTATTCGAGAAGGCAGTAACAATTTGATTACTTTGATAAATGGGGTTTCGCGCCGCCGCCATATGCGCTACGGATTGCTGTAATAGCAAAGGCAATGACCATTCACTAGTCGAAGGAGTCAAGGATTGTGGGCCTTTACTATAATACAAATTTTGATTGGCGCGATCCAATACCCAGACTGAAACAGAGTCTTGGTCTTGCGCTAATATTAGCTCCTGTATTCCACTTAACGATTTGCCGCTGATAATATCAGTGCCTATACCACCGCCAGCCTCGATCTTTTGTGGTTGCGTGTTATAGCTGAAAAACGCCACTCCGCTACCACCGACATACAAATTGCTAAAGTGCGTGTTGATATCAGCTAATGAAGCTAAGCAGTTAGCATCCTGTGGCGCGGTTAATTGATGAATATACGGCTGCGTATCATCACCGACTGGTGCTACCACTGAGACAAAATAGAGGCTAGTAATATTGTCAATCGTATATAAAACATAGGTGCCGTAGGTGCCTCCAGCAACGTTCATGTAGCCGAACGCGATATCTAATATCACCTGGGCGTCTTGTGGCATTTGGTATACCGCCCACGACCAAGCGCTGTCAGCGACATCTCCGTTAACGAAATAATGTGTTGCCTTGTCACCTTGGTCAACAACCACCACCACTAGCGGCGAACCACTCTTGCCCCCTTCACCAATGAGTAGCTTGCTGGCAACTGCATTATCTACGCTGGTGCTGCCTTTGCTTAGATCATTTCCGTTAATCGGGATGACCGCACTACGAAGTACCCAATTGGCACTGCTAGCGAAACTACTCCAGTCGTTATCAGCCATGCTATTAGACAGCCAAGCAGTAACATAGACTCGGCTACTGGTTTCTTGGCCTACAGGGGCGGTAGCAAGTGATATGGCGAATTCACCGGCGGCATTTTGAGTTGTGTCGAATGCGACTACGGTCAGGTCAGAGCCTACATCTGCATCAATACCGGTGCTCAGGTCATATTGCACCCAGCCAGTTTGCGGACCGTCGTCTTCGCCCTCACCACGAAAACTTACCCAAAGCTCATTATTGGTACCAATCGAAAAAATGACTGGATTTCCTGAGTCATCGAGTATCGTCGAAACAGGCTTGCTGGCAGAAACTGCCGAGCTTGCCATATAATTGGTCATTAAGTCGCTTTGATGCGACAGATTAATATTAGTCATGTTGCACCTCGCTTAACTTAAATACATTACTGAGCCCAACAAATCCTGCTCTCCGTCTTGCGAGAACGACAGGTTTTGATAGCTATACGTCTGGCCTCCAGGAAACACAATTGAACCCGACACCGATTGCAAAGACTGATCAATCTGGCTTGAGACGGTGGTAAAATCAATACTTTCTATGTTTTCTGAAAACTCGTCTTGGGTACCCGATGTATAGGTATCTAGGAAACCGCTTAAAAAGCCCTCGATCGGTGCTAATATCTCGCTCATAATGTTTTGAATCCAGTTGCCGTTGTCGACTGCCTCAACATCACTAGCCACCATATCATCTGTGTTCATCACGAAATCCGTGGCTGACAGTGACACTGTCCCATTGTCCGTTGCGGTCATCGTTATCGAGAATGACCATGGTTGTGTAAATGTCTGGTAGTAGCCGCCGATGGATTGCCCAAAAAAATGACAATCAAAACTACATTTGCTGTAGAACGAGCCAGAAACCAGCAGCTTTGCAGCAGATGTCGATTCGCTTACCGTACATGACGTCGTATTTTCAGTGGTTTGATAGACGGTCACATCATGCGTCAATGTATGCCCCACGAGTACCGGAGATGAGGTGCTCGTCTGTGAGTCCGACCAAGGAGCTAGGTGATTGTTTGTATTTGAGGTAAAGGCGTTTGAAAATGGAATCGCCTGTTGGATTACTGGCAGCACAATCGCTTCTAGGTAAGACGAATTAAAAAGTTGTCCATCAATGGCAACCGTACCGCCATAGCCTTGAGTGTTCGGCGCGGGCACCCAGTTTTGATCAAAATTTCCGGCTGTGCCGCTGGTTGGCGCAGGTCTCAAATTGGTCATAATTAGATAGTTAAGAGTACTCAGGCCATCGTAACCGTCGTTTGCAGGCTGATACTTGCTTGTCGAGTAATTATAACTGGTAGGCACAAAGTCAGGCAAAACACCGCTGTCAGATTGCGGGTCAGTGGACCCGATCAGATAGGTAATAACTTGGTTCACGTCAGCTTCTTCGGTAGCGTCAATATAGGACTGAAACGAGTCAATGATCGTTGTTGTTATGCCAGAATCATCAACCGTTGCACCAGTGTCGTCGGTGATTAGCGCATTGGTCCATGTTGCTGCCGAGGTCTGTAAAAACAATTGCTCAACTGACAAAATATCACTGGATAAGGCTTGCTGCACTGCTACTGGCAAAGTGGAAGGATCATCCGCGTCGCTGACAACGGTTTGCGACAGCGGGGCCGAAAACTGCATAACCCAACCCGCTAAATCTTGTGACACAATACTATTGTAGTAATAGCTAAAGTAGACGACAGTACCACCAGTAAAACTAAGAACCATGCCCACTTGATTATCTCCCACATTATCGCCGGTCAATACAATTTGCGGTTGACTCATGGTCACCGAATGCAAACCGGGGGAGCTATCAGTTGGAGGTGGCGCACCTGGTGCTGTTGGAGGGTAAGCGGTAATCGGCTGACTCCAAATGGAACTAAATTTCATAGCTGAATTCAGCGCATCTTCGGTGACGGCTAATACAATATCGTAATCGCCCAGAGCTGTAGTAGTAGGCATAGTATCTCCATAGGGTTTGCTAAGCAGAAAGGGGCTGCTTTAAACATTTAGCAAATTTATCGTCGAACAACAGAGATACCTATTACAGCCTATTACAGATGGATAGTTAAATCACATTAATCAGATCTTTTAAGCCCGTCAAAATAGTAGCGTGAGACCTCAAGTAGAAAGAGTTGCTACTTGTGCTTAACCAGCGTAGCCAGTTATTGACTAAGCGGGGAAACCAAAGTCGAATTTTGAGAATATTTTGCTGTTGAATCATCAACCTTGATGAGCTAGATAAGCAAATAGAATTTGGCTATTTTCGTAAGCTGTACACTGACAGATCGACAAAATTAATATAAGACTGGCTTTATTGCTGTGGTGTTAACTCTACCTCAATTGCATCACCTGCGTCATTATCAATCTTTAAAACCAGATTGTCGGCAAGGAATACTCGGTGGCTGTTCTTGTATCCCAGATTAATACCCGCATCACTTTTCGATAAATTCAAATTCAGACCCGCGGTGCTTTTTTCAACATAAAGTAGGTTGCCATCGAGTTTGACTTTTTGATGAATAAAGCCAATTGAATGTTCATAGCCATCCTTATCGACGAACGAGAATGCGCAACCCGAAGCCATCATAAGTAATGGGAGAATAGCAGCACCTTTGATCAGGTCGACTAGTCCCCACATACGTCTTTACTATTATTTGCTTTACTTAGTGAGCCTTCATTTTGCTTTGCCATATTAATCGCGGCCTGCCCTGTGGCAAATAGTTGCACAAACCGAAGCCCGTCCGTCTTGCTGCCGCACGGATTTGTATCGGCATCATACGATTCCGAATTTATCGAGGTCCGCGCGTAAACCGACCTAAGCGAATCGTTGACGATCGGAATAATCGTCGCAGTGGCACGCTTGTAACCAAACGTTGCGCCTTGAAATGGGTTGGTGACACCGAAATTCAAATCAACGATAGACACCGAGGTATAGGCTCCAAACAGCAAATCGCCATGTACCGCGTTTGACTCTCGCGTCAAGGCTTTAGTTTGCGACGCGTGTTCAGCGGCTAGACCGGTGGCAAACTCTTCATCGATTCTGATCTTAGACAGTGAAATATCAACATCTGAGTTTCCAAGCACAGAGTATTCAGTTCCATTTTCTTTAGGTGGCACAATAGCCATTTGAGCATTCTTATACCCTATTCCAGCACCGTCAGATGAAAAATCAATTGCCAGCCTAGTCGATGTTCCAAAGTAAACCTTATTAGCGCACCCGCTTAAAAAGATAGCCGTTAAAGCTGAAATAACAATAGTCCTTTTCATTTGACACCCCAATTTTTAATTTGATACTAAGTATGTACCGCCGACGCTATCGATAAGCACACCTTTAGATCACTATATATCGAAAAAAGACCCCATTCAAACTTATCTATTTTTTTGGATAACAGCTTCCCAGCTAGCATCACGATAAATCAACCATCGGATCGTTTATTGCCAGCCATGCAGACGAAATTGGCATTCCATTCAAGCTCATCAAATACCTAGAATTGATCTACTGGAGCGGGCAACTACCCAGTGACGAGCAGCTACCCTCGGGGGATAAACGTGGCAAAATTAACCAGCCCTTACCCCCAATACTGTGTTTCTTAGTATGGCTGTCCTATTAGGTATGCTATTAGGTAATTAGGTACTATTTAGGTATATAGAAGCACCCTGCCTAACTCGGTGGCGGAGGTGGCGGACCCTCATCGCCCGGACCTCCATCGCCCGGATCCGGTAATGGATCTCCCGGCACCGACAGATCGTGAGTGTAGCTGCAGCTGTTGAATACTCTTTGCAGGATATCGCCACGATCAGCGTCAGGAGTTACGGCCTCTAAAGGAAACCCAAGATAAGTAGCACTGTAAGTACCACTATCATTCAAGGTTGCCACAGTTTCTGGCACTTCCTGTGAGAAATCCATCATTAGGGGCGCAGCGGTTGACGGAGTCAAATAGTCCGCGTAGTTACTGAACGGATAAGACAATGTATAACTCTTGGGAGTTGGGAACAGTGGTCCAATCCCTTCCGAGACATTGATTTCGTTAGTGAACGAAT
>Ga0316189_10001822_pt1 | contig 21063 bp, 23 predicted proteins | sample LowCovwburrow_MG_FD_204930 | JGI IMG/M metagenome (GOLD analysis project Ga0316189, IMG submission 204930) | Coastal sediment microbial communities from Maine, United States - Lowes Cove worm burrow | ecosystem: Environmental > Aquatic > Marine > Coastal > Sediment | place: USA: Maine... | reverse complement strand
TAATCACTTTAGCGTTCACACCATAGTTTAATCCTTCGACCGGAAGCTTTCTGGCGTAAGAAAACGTTAAGCCATAGTCGGCTGCCGAAAACAAATTAATTCTATCGTAATTTACATTGCCCTGTTCGTCAATAAGCTGTGTAGTATCAAGAATGTCATCAACTCCAAACCTAATTATTGAAAGTGCAATAGCACTTCTGTCATCTAAAGGCTTTGCATAAGCGATATAATTGTAATTGGCTATATTGGCAAAATAACTGGAATGCATTAAAGCCATTTGGCTGTCTTCAAGGTGGACTAACCCAGCAGGATTCCAATACCCTGAATTTACATCATTAACATTGGCAACTACAGCATTGCTCATTCCTAATGCAGCCGCGTCTACGCCAATATTCATGAACTCATTAGAATACTTTCTTGTAGTTTGAGCCGCAATTATAGATGTAAAAAAAAACAATAGTATAATTGGGTATGTTTTCAATAGCAATTTCTTTTTGCAAAGATGCATAATTTTTCAACCATTTAAACTCTAAAATATAATAGATATTGCCCTTTGCCTATGCATAACTGAAATAGTTTACTATTTTTACTTTACCTAATAAGTAGGGTTTAAATTGAATCAATGAAAAAACACATTCCAAATTTTGTTACCCTTTTGAATTTATTTTGTGGAAGTATTGCCGTTCTTTTTGCTGTTAATGGAGATTTTGTTGCTACTGCTTTGTTTGTGTTTCTTGGTATATTTTTTGATTTTTTTGATGGTTTATTGGCAAGAAAACTTAATGTACAAAGTGAATTGGGCTTACAATTGGATTCCTTGGCAGATATGGTAACCAGTGGGTTGGTGCCAGGGATTGTGATGTTTAAACTGTTAGAGATGTCCTCGGTTTCGGGATGGTCTGAGATTTTGTCTGGTGACTCTTTATTTTTTCCCTCTACTAATTTTTTGCCATTATTAGGATTGTTAATCACTCTGGCCTCAGCGTATAGATTGGCAAATTTTAATATCTCAACAAATCAATCGGATTCATTCATCGGTTTACCAGTTCCAGCAAATACACTTTTAATATTGTCTTTGCCTTTGATTATGGAATTTCAGAATAACGATATGATGAATGCTATAATTCTCAATAAATGGTTTCTGATTGCCATCACAATTTTAAGCTGCTATTTGCTAAATGCAAATATTAGGTTACTGGCATTAAAATTTAAAAATTTTAGTTTTAAGGATAATGCCGCCAGATACATCCTTATTATTTTAGCAATCATTCTTCTTGTTATTTTTCAATTTGCAGCAATACCCTTAATTATTCTTACTTACATCATTATTTCTCTTTTAAATAAATACTAAAGCTTAATGGCATCAGGATTTTTTGCATTACTTGACGATATTTCTGCTCTCATGGATGATGTAGTAGCTATGAGTAAGATTACTACAAAAAAAACGGCAGGTATACTTGGTGACGACTTAGCTGTAAATGCCGAAAAGGCTTCAGGATTCGTATCTTCAAGAGAATTACCTGTTTTATGGGCGATAACCAAAGGCTCTTTTCTTAATAAGTTAATTATTTTACCAATTGCCTTTTTATTGAGTGCTTTTTTACCCTGGGCAGTTACTGTAATATTAGTTTTTGGAGCAGTGTATTTGGCTTTTGAAGGCGCCGAAAAAATCTACGAGTATTTCTTTCCCCATCCAGATGAAGCACATACTTTAGAAAATCAAAGCTTTTTGGAAGAAGATATTTTAGAATTTGAGAAGAAAAAAATAAAATCTGCTATTATCACTGATTTTATCTTGTCTATCGAAATAGTTATTATCGCTTTAGGAACTGTTATTGGTAAGCCCTTGTTATTTCAAATATTGGTGGTTACCGTAGTAGCTATTATTGCAACTGTTGGGGTGTATGGCATTGTAGCTCTAATTGTTAGGATGGACGATTTAGGGTTACGATTGGTTAAACTTAGTAATGGCAAAAAAAACGTTTTAAGTTTTATGGGTAAACTATTAGTAAGTGCATTACCAAAAGTTATTAAATCACTTTCTGTTATTGGCACTATTGCACTTTTATTGGTTGCCGGCGGTATTTTCATTCATAATATAGAATACTTGCACCATTTTTTAGAGTCTTGGCCTGGTGTATTAAGAGATTTTGTTGCTGGTTTGGGAGTTGGAATAATTGCTCTTTTAGGTTTTAAATTAGTTAAGGGACTTATTAAATTAGTAAGTTTATTTCTGAGAAGGAACGAGGTGAAAAAGAATAATTAAAACAGCCTTTGGCAGTTAAAACTCCAATTTCTTTTTCTAAATTAAAAAATTTGACTATTTGTAATTCCTGCGAAGGCAGGAATCCATCATCATTATGTATAAAACAAATCATCAATACTATGTTTATATTCTAACAAATAAAAAGTACGGTACACTTTATATAGGTATGACAAATAATCTCGAACGACGTATTTTCGAACACAAGAATAGACTTGTTGAAGGCTTTACCAAAAACTATGGTTTAGATACGCTAATCTATTTTGAAACATTTCAGTATGTGAACGATACAATCAAAAGAGAAAAGAACATGAAGAAATGGAAACGACAGTGGAAAATCAACCAGATTGAAGAAGAAAATCCACATTGGAAAGATTTAGCTCACGATTGGTTTTAATAGTGGATTCCTGCCTTCGCAGGAATGACAAAAGGTGTTTAAAACTCCAATTTCTTTTTACGTAATTCAAAATTCTGACCTAAATAGACTTTTCGTACCATTTCATCTGCAGCTAACTCTTCTGGAATTCCTGCTTTAAGAATACTACCCTCGAACATTAAATATGTCCTGTCGGTAATCGCGAGTGTTTCTTGTACGTTGTGATCTGTAATTAAAATGCCAATATTTTTCTTGGTGAGTTTAGCAATGATACGTTGTATATCTTCCACAGCTACGGGGTCCACACCGGCAAAAGGTTCGTCCAATAATATAAAACTTGGGTCCGTAGCTAGAGCTCGCGCGATTTCGGTTCGTCTACGCTCACCACCAGATAATAAATCACCTCTGTTTTTACGGATATGCCCTAATCCAAATTCTTCAATTAGAGATTCCATTTTCTCTTCTTGCTCAGATTTAGACAACTTTGTTAATTGAAGTACGCTTAAAATATTATCTTCAATACTCAACTTTCTAAAAACGGAAGCTTCTTGAGCCAAATAACCAATACCATTTTGAGCCCGTTTATACATCGGGTATTTGGTAATTTCGGTATTATCCAAGTAAATTTTTCCACCATTAGGTTTTATGAGACCAACAATCATGTAAAAACAGGTTGTTTTACCAGCTCCGTTTGGACCAAGTAATCCTACAATTTCGCCTTGATTAACTTCAAGAGAAACATCTTTTACTACTTTTCGCCCGCTATAGGACTTCATTAAATTTTCGGCTCTTAAAATCATATACTTATAATGAACGCTAAAAGTAGTAAAAACATATAGACTACATTCTTAGCGCCGTTTATTTTATAAATTATTTAACCTGACTTTCCAAAGCATCCCAATACTCGTAAGCACGACGTAAATGTGGGATTACAATAGTGCCGCCGACCAAAGTAGCAATGCTCAAGGATTCTACAACTTGCTCTTTTGTTAGACCTTCTTTATGGCAATTTTCTAAATGATATTTTATACAATCGTCACAGCGTAGAACAGCTGAAGCCACTAAGCCAAGAAGTTCTTTTGTTTTTACGTCCAAAGCTCCAGCTTGATAGGCGTTGGTATCAAGATTAAAAATCCGCTTTATTATTTTGTTGTTATCAGCAAGAATGTTATCGTTCATTCTTTCGCGATAGGCATTAAATTCTTCGACTAAATTAGGCATGCTGTTTTTCCTTTTTCTTTTGATTCTTGATTACAACTTTGGAGATGTATATACTTACTTGATATAGTATTAAAATAGGAATAGCCACAATTATTTGGCTTGCAATATCTGGTGGTGTAATAATTGCTGATAATATGAGTACTATTACCAAGGCGTATTTTCGATATTTTTTTAAAAACTCGGGTGTTACCAGCCCAATTTTTGTTAGAAAATAAATGATGATTGGAAGTTCAAAGACTAATCCTGAAGCTATAGCTGCAGATCTTACCAATCCTATATAAGAGCCTATATCAATTTGATTATCCACAATTTCTGATATGCTGTAATTTGCTAAGAAGTTGATGGATAAAGGTGTTACAATATAATAGCCAAATAACACACCAAGGAAAAACAGTAGGGAGCAAATGATAATAAAACCACGTGAGTGGTTACGCTCATTATCTTTCATTCCAGGGCTAATAAACTTCCAAAGTTGGTACATTACATAGGGAAATGCAAGAATAAACCCAGCGTAAATGGATGTCCAAATATCTGCTGAAAACTGTCCAGCCATGGTTCTACTTTGTATAATCATCGGCATTTCTTCGGCACAAAAAGTTGTGCCTACTCCAATATAATTAGCAGCTTTGCATAAAAAAGCATAAGTTGGAAAATTCATATTTAGAGGGGCGAAAATAACGCCTTCAAATAAATGCTTACTAAACACATATGCTAAACTAGCTACAATCATAATAGCAGAAGTCGCTCTAATTAAATGCCATCTTAAATCTTCGAGATGATCAAGAAACGACATCTCATTGATACTTTTCTTTGCCATTATATTATACCTTCTTTTATTAAATCATGTAAATGTACAACACCAGCATAATTATCATTATCTTCTACGAGTAATTGGGAAATACCATGTGTTTCCATTAGCTCCATAGCATCCACAGCCATAGCATCAGCATTTATAAGTTTAGGCTTTGTTCCCATAATATCTTTTGCAGTAAGATGAGAAAAGTTGTCCGTTTTACTAAGCATACGTCTTAAATCACCATCTGTTATTATTCCAATAACTTTATTATTTTCTAAAACGGCAGTCACCCCAAGCATTTTTTCGGTAATTTCAATAATGATATCTTTAATATTAGTATCAATTGACACCGAAGGTTTTTGATTAACAGAAGACAAATCATTAACACGTAAATATAATTTTTTCCCCAAAGCACCGCCTGGATGATATTTTGCGAAATCATTACTTGAAAACCCCCTCAATTCCAATAAGCAAATTGACAGGGCATCACCAATTACCAATTGCGCAGTTGTACTAGTAGTTGGTGCTAAATTGTTTGGACATGCTTCTTTTTCAACGTAAGCATTAAGCACAAAATCAGCATTTTTACCCAAGAACGAGTCCTTGTTACCTGTTATTGCAATCATCTTATTTGGACCATTTTTTATTAGCGGTACCAATACTTTTATTTCGGGAGTATTACCACTTTTAGAAATACAAATAACAACATCGTCTTTAAGAATAAGGCCAAGGTCTCCATGAATAGCATCTGCCGCGTGCATAAACACTGATGGTGTACCAGTAGAGTTTAAAGTTGCGACAATTTTGTTAGCAATAATGGCACTTTTTCCAATTCCGGTGATTATGACTCTTCCCTTTGAATTTAAAATAAGTTTAACCGAATTTGAAAAATCTTCATCTAATAAATTAGCGAGGTTCGCAATAGCGTCACTTTCTATTAGTATAGTGTCTTTGGCAATCTTAAGAATTGAATCAGAAGTGTTCAAAATTTATAATTTTTTGGTATGATGTATTTTAAAGATTTTACTATCTTTAAAATTAGTTTAAAATCATTTAAATTTATGTTGTTTTAAACCTACTGCAAAAAAACGAAAAAAATTTATGAGAGTCTGCTAAATAGAGTATAAATTGAATTTTTGGCCACTCTTTTATTTAATTTTGATTAATAGAATATATACAAATTGAGGGATTGATGGGTATTGATGAAAATGAATTGCACAAAGCACTGAAAAAGTATTTTGGTTTTAGTGCATTTAAAGGACTCCAAGAGGAGGTTATAAAAAACGTTATTGCTGGCAATAGTACTTTTGTGATTATGCCAACAGGTGGAGGGAAATCGCTTTGTTACCAACTTCCTGCTTTAATGAAAGAAGGAACGGCCATTGTGGTATCTCCCCTTATTGCCTTAATGAAGAATCAAGTAGATGCCATAAGAGGAATTTCTAATGAAGATGGTATTGCACATGTGCTTAATTCGTCGTTAAATAAAACAGAAGTAAAGCAGGTCAAGTCCGATATAACAAATGGTATTACCAAGTTGCTTTATGTGGCTCCGGAATCATTAACCAAAGAAGAGAATGTCGAGTTTCTTAGGGCGCAGGAAATTTCGTTTATGGCGATTGATGAAGCGCACTGTATTAGTGAGTGGGGTCACGATTTTAGGCCGGAATATAGAAACCTAAAACATATTATTAAGCGTATTGGTGATGATATACCTATGATTGGGTTGACAGCTACGGCTACTCCAAAGGTACAAGAGGATATCTTAAAGAACTTGGGCATTACAGGCGCCAAAACGTTTAAAGCCTCTTTTAACAGACCAAATTTGTTTTATGAAGTGCGGCCAAAAACAAAAAATGTTGATGCAGATATTATTCGATTCATAAAGCAAAATCAAGGTAAATCAGGTATTGTTTATTGTTTAAGTAGAAAACGAGTCGAAGGATTGTCTCAAGTACTGCAAGTGAATGGTATTAAAGCTGTGCCTTATCATGCGGGACTAGATGCTAAAACCAGGGTGAAGCATCAGGATATGTTTTTGATGGAAGATACCGATGTAGTTGTTGCCACGATAGCCTTTGGAATGGGAATTGATAAACCCGATGTTCGATTTGTAATTCACCATGATATCCCTAAAAGTATAGAAAGTTATTACCAAGAAACTGGTCGAGCTGGTCGAGATGGAGGAGAAGGTCATTGTTTGGCTTATTACGCCTATAAGGATATTGAGAAGTTAGAAAAATTCATGTCCGGGAAACCGGTTGCCGAGCAGGAAATTGGCCATGCGTTGTTGCAGGAAGTCGTTGCATTTGCTGAAACTTCTATTTCAAGGCGAAAATTTATTTTGCACTATTTTGGGGAAGAATTTGATAACGCCACAGGCGCTGGCGGTGATTTGGATGATAACATGCGAAACCCCAAAAAACAAAATGAAGCTAAAGATGAGGTAGGCATTTTAATAGATATTGTTTCTAGGACAAACGAAAAATATAAAAGCAAAGATTTGGTCAATGTTATTATTGGTAAAGAGAATGCATTAATAAAATCACATAAAACGGATACCCAGCCATTTTTTGGTAAGGGTAAAGATCATTCAAATAAATTTTGGATGGCTCTGATACGTCAGGTTTTAGTTGCTGGCTTACTGCAGAAAGATATTGAGACTTATGGCGTCTTAAAAGTTACTGAAGGAGGTAAGACCTTTTTAAGTGCGCCAAAATCATTTATGATGACCGAGGATCATGTATTCGATGAAATTAATGATGATAGTATCATTACAGCGTCAAAAGGAGGAGGAGCCGTAGCAGACGAGAACTTAATGAAAATGCTTTTGGATCTGCGAAAAAGAAATGCAAAAAAGCTGGGAGTTCCGCCGTTCGTCATTTTTCAGGACCCTTCACTTGAAGATATGGCCTTAAAATATCCAATTTCGTTGGAAGAACTTTCCAATGTACATGGTGTTGGTGAAGGTAAGGCCAAGAAATATGGGAAGGATTTTGTTGCACTTATTGAGCAATATGTAGAGGATAATGATATTATGAGACCAGAGGATATGGTAGTTAAGTCTACAGGGTCAAATTCGGCATTAAAACTGTACATCATTCAAAATATTGATAGAAAATTACCACTTGATGATATTGCTTCTGCAAAAGGGATGGAAATGGGTGATTTTGTAAAAGAAATGGAAGCCATCGTTTATTCAGGCACCAAATTAAATATTGATTATTGGGTTAATGATATTCTGGATGAAGACCAGCAAGAAGAAATTCACGATTATTTTATGGAATCTGAAACCGATAAGATAGATGACGCCATAGAGGAGTTTGAAGGCGATTATGATGATGACGAGCTTCGTCTTTACCGAATTAAATTTATTAGTGAGGTAGCCAATTAATTCAGACCTCAATCCACCGTTTATAACTTTCAGTGCTTTGTGGTTTATATATGTAAGTATAAAATTTCTAACCTCTATTCTGAAAACAGATATATAAAAATCGTAAATCCCCAATCAAAAATAGTAAATCAATTCATATCTTTGCGCTCCCGCTAATTATTGGGACTTAAAAATTATAACAATGCAAGACGGTTTATACGCAAAATTTAATACAAGTAAAGGCGAAATAGTAGTCGCTTTAGAATTTCAAAAAACACCAGGAACAGTTGGTAATTTTGTGGCTTTAGCTGAGGGGAATTTAGAGAACTCCTTGAAGCCTCAAGGAAATCCATATTATGATGGATTAAAATTCCATAGAGTGATTCCAGATTTTATGATTCAAGGAGGTTGTCCTCAAGGTTCAGGAACAGGGAATCCAGGTTATAAATTTGATGATGAATTTCATCCAGATTTAAAGCATGATGGGCCAGGGGTATTGTCAATGGCAAATTCTGGTCCTGGAACTAATGGAAGCCAGTTCTTTATAACACATATTGAAACAGGATGGTTAGATGGCAAACATACTGTTTTTGGAAAAGTTCAGGATGGGCAAGATGTTGTTGATGCTGTAGTACAAGGAGACCTTATTGAGCGCTTAGAGATTATAAGAGTTGGAGCAGAGGCCGAAGCATTTAATGCTGTTGAAGCTTTCAGAAACTTTGAAGGTTCTAGAGAGAAACGATTAGCTGAAGAAAAGGCTAAGTTAGAAGCCGAACTTGATAAACTAGCAACCGGTTTTAAAACCACAAGTAGTGGGTTACGTTATCAAATTATTCAAGAAGGCAAAGGGTCTAAGGCTGAAAAAGGAAAAACTGTATCCGTTCATTATAAAGGTCAATTAACAGATGGTACCGTGTTCGATTCATCTTACAAACGTAATCAACCCATAGATTTTGCATTAGGTGTAGGTCAAGTAATCCCAGGTTGGGATGAAGGGGTTGGCTTGCTTAAAGTAGGAGATAAAGCGCGTTTTGTAATTCCTAGCGATTTGGCTTATGGCAGTGCTGGTGCTGGTGGTGTTATTCCGCCAGATGCAACATTAGTTTTTGATGTTGAATTAATGGATGTTAAGTAACCAGATTTTTTTTGAAGCAAATTAGTAACGAATAATAAAAAAAATCGTCTCATTATAAATGAGACTTTTTTTTGCATAGAAGTCAATATTTAATCAACCAATTCAACAAAGAATGAAAACTAAAGCGTTACTTTTAATCTTATTCCTTGCACTAATTGTTTCAAACTGTGCTAAAAGCGTAGAGTATACTTCAGAATACATGGAACAAACTTCTGGACGATATTTATATAATCAAAACGATGTAATTGATGTGTTTTACGAGGATAATAAATTGTTTTTAAACTGGATGGATGTAAAAATAATTGAGCCAGTCGTTATAGATAAACACACTTTTTTTGTTGTAGATATTTATAAGAAAATGCATTTTGTTCAGCATCCAGAAACTAAAGAACGTTATTTGTCCATAGTTTCAGAAGACAATGAAGATTTAATTGCATATGATTATTTAAAAGTCGATGATACATTTACAACACCAAGTATGCATTTGCAAAATAAGGATTATGATAAGGCGCTTGCAGGTTATTTAGAGATTAAAGAGAAGGATTCTACCAATTTTACATTAGACGAAGGAGATTTAAATAACCTTGGATATGAATTATTACGTAAAAAAGAGTATGTAAATGCTATTGATGTTTTAAAAATGAATGTTGCCTTGTATCCAGAAAGTGCTAATGTTTATGATAGTTTAGGCGAGGCATTTTTGAAAAGTGGAGATAGCATAGAAGCTTTTAATAATTATCAAAAAGCTTATGAGTATAACCATGATAATGAGAGGGCAAAGCGCTTTATGGATTCATATAAAAGCACACACAACTAAAATTTTTATATATAATAAGTATTCTAGCACTTCAATTGAAGTGCTTTTTTTATTTTTGAAGAATGACAGAAAAAGAACTTAATAATCTAAAGTATCCAATTGGGCAGTTTGAATGTCCCAATAATATTTCTAAGAATCATATTGAGAGTTGGATATCAATTTTAGAGCATTTCCCTAATCGATTTGAGAATTTGGTTTGTAAATTAACGGTTGAACAATTAGACACAACTTACCGTCCTAAAGGCTGGACAGTGCGACAAGTTGTGCATCATGTCTCAGATAGCCATCATCACAGTTATATTCGTTTTAAATGGGCATTGACTGAGGATAAACCTGTTATTAAGTATTATTACGAACATCTTTGGGCAGAACTACCAGATGCAAAAACGGCACCTATACAAATGTCTTTGGAGCATTTAAAAGCTGTACATGTCAAGTTGGTGTATTTGTTAAAAGGATTGAATGAAGATGATTTGAATAGAAGTTTTATTCACCCAGAGCATAATGATGAGATCTTTTTGAAGAAGAATATAGGTATTTATGCTTGGCATAGCAATCATCATTATGCACATATTGAAAACTTGTTAAAATGTAAAGGTTGGCTATAAATGATTAGGGACGTACACATTGATGATGCTAAACAGCTTGTAGATATTTACAACTACTATGTTTTACATTCTATAGTAACGTTTGATGATGTCCCATTACAATCCAAAGCCTTCGAGGACAAAATATCGACTATTAATGCTGGATTTCCATTTATTATTTTCGAGGAAGACGATGAAATCCTGGGCTATGCTTATGCCGGTAAATGGAGGCAAAAACCAGCTTATAAGAACACAGTAGAATCTACCGTATATGTTAAAAATGGTGTGCATGGTAAGCGAATAGGAACACAATTATATGCGAAACTTTTAGAACTCATCAAGCAGCAAAACTACCATACGGTTATTGGCGGATTGACCCTGCCCAATGACGCCAGCGTTAAGCTTCATGAAAGATTTGGCTTTCATGAAGTAGCACATTTTAAAGAAGTAGGATTAAAATTTGGGAAGTGGTTGGATGTTGGGTTTTGGCAATTGATTTTTGAATAGTATGACTACATTTAATTGCAGAATGTTTTTTCAAATCTTATTTTCCTGATACCAATATCAGTATCATATTGTAAGGTTTCTTTAAAACCGAAACTTTCATAAAGTTTGATAGCAGGTTCATTATCTAAACCTGTTTCTACATTAATTATTTTAGAACTGAATTTCTCAAAAACAAAATCAATAAGCTGACGTGCAATGCCTTGTCTGAAAAAGTTTGGATTAACAACTAAACTTTGGATTAATGTACTGTTTGTTTCCTCTTTTATTTCTACTACTGCAGCTAATTCATTGTGTTTCCAAAAACCATAAAATGCGTTAGTGCTTTTTACAAAACTATCTAAGGGTCGTTTAAGCGGCGGGAATTCTTTTGCATTAAGGAGCTTTGCTTCAATAGCATAAGACACTTGAAAAACAGCTCGTATTTTATTAGAAATGCTAATATCTTGTTGATTGAGTTTTTCAATCATTCTTCCATTTAATATTACAGCCTATACTGGGCTTTTGAGTTTTGGTGTTTTCTTCACCACTTAATAAGCAATCCAAAGCATGATGTAAATCATTCCCAGTTAATGGAACGCCATTGCCAGGCCGCGAATCATCCAATTGGCCACGGTATATGAGTTTTAAGTCAGCGTCAAAAATATATAAATCGGGTGTACAAGCTGCATCATAAGCTTTGGCAATAGCTTGGGTTTCATCATATAGATATGGGAATGGATAGCCTTCTGTTTTTGCGTGCAATGCCATGTTCTCGGGTCCATCTTGTGGATAGTTAATGGCATCATTACTTGAAATGGCAATAAACTCAATACCTTTTTCTGAATAGTTATTTGCAATAGAAACAAGTTCGGAGTTGACATGAATCACAAAGGGGCAATGATTACAAATAAACATGACCACAGTACCTCGTTCTCCTTTTAGGTCAGATAACCTCAGTATCTCATTGCTTACAGTATCTAACAGCTTAAAATATGGTGCTGTTGTGCCCAAAGGCATCATGTTGGAGGGGGTTCTAGCCATTAAGGATTAAATTAATTAATATTATTAGGGTACTTAATAATTTTAATAAACAAGATAGGTATCTACTTCTTCATTCCTAACTCCTTTAATTTTTTATCTCCTTTCTCTTGGATATCTTTCATTCTTGCCGAGTACTTTTTATCTTGTGCACATGCCCCGTGCTTTGATAACCATTTCATCATCCAATCTGAACCTTGAGACATAGTTTCAATATATTCTTTTGATGTTGCCAGTTCAAGGGGATTGTCTTTATGTTTGCTAAGTAATGCAATATAATTATCCATCCACTTTTCATAATTATCTAAAAAATCATCACAAGTCTTTAAATCTTCAGACTCTTTAAGATCAACAGTTGTTGATTCCGAGCTACTTATAATGACATCTTCAATAGTAGATTCTGAAGCCTTTTTTTTACAGGATGAAAAAACTAATAGGGCAAGTAAAATTATTGTAAATTTTGTTTTCATGAGTTTATATTTATTAATGGATATAACCTGTGAAAATCACCTTTTCAAATTACGAATTTATTGTCTAAGTACAAACCCTACATTTGGTTTTTGATAGTAACACTTCTGATTATTGTAATTCTGAATTAAGACGTGATTTATAGCTTAGAATTAATTTTAAGTAATTAAACCTTATGTTGATGTCTTTTTTACTATTTTAGAATATATGAATACTATTAATTTTGAAGATTTTACAAAAATCGATTTACGGGTTGGCACAATAATAGAAGTCAACGATTTTCCAAAAGCAAGAAATCCGGCCTATCAATTAACTATTGATTTTGGTGACTTAGGAGTAAAAAAGTCATCTGCACAAATTACAACACTGTATAACAAAGAAGATTTGCTTAATCGTCAAATTGTAGCAATAATTAATTTTCCTAAAAAACAAATTGCAAATTTCATGAGTGAATGTTTGGTTATAGGAGCTGTAGATGCTAGTGATGTTATTTTATTGAAACCTGAAGAAAAGGTTAAAAATGGATCTATCGTAGCTTGATTGTTATGCAAGAGCTAGACGGAGTTAAAATAAATTTTGATAGTGATGGGCTTTGGGTGCTTAACGTAGCACTTGCCATTGTAATGTTTGGAGTTGCATTGGGTATTACAATTGAAGATTTTAAACGATTAATGAAACAGCCAAAATTGGTTCTGGTTGGCATTTTATCTCAATTTATATTATTGCCACTTGTAACTTTTTTATTGGTTGGAATTGTAAAACCCTTGCCAAGCATCGCTTTGGGAATGATGATGGTAGCCGCTTGTCCTGGGGGTAATATTTCAAATTTCATGACGCATATGGCTAAAGGAAATACGGCACTTTCTGTTAGTTTGACTGCGTTTACAACTTTTTTGGCAATGTTTATGACGCCATTTAATTTTCAATTTTATGGTAATTTATATGAACCAACATCTCAAATATTAAAAACAGTGGAACTTGAGCCTTTTGAAATTGTAAAATTAGTGATACTTATTTTGGGAATCCCACTGAGCATAGGTATGTTAATAAGGCATAAATATGAATCTGTAGCATTAAAATTAGGCCTTTTTCTAAAGCCAATATCTATTATTGTATTTGTAGCTATTGTAATAATAGCATTTTCTAAGAATTTGGATGTGTTCAACAATTATATCCACTACGTTTTATTAATTGGAATTGGCCATAATATATTGGCTCTTCTTATAGGATTTACTGTGGCTAAAATATTTAAGTTATCAAGAAAAAATCGAAGAACCATAGCTATTGAAACCGGAATACAAAATTCTGGTTTAGGACTTCTGTTAATATTCACATTCTTTGATGGATTAGGAGGGATGGCGATTTTAGCAGCGTTTTGGGGTATTTGGCATATTATTTCTGGATTGTTATTGGCATCGTATTGGTCACATCAAAAAGTAATAGAAAGTTGAAGCGACTGTGGCTATATAGTGTAAGATTGTATTTAAAACTAGGATTGTTTTTCTATTTTAGAAGAATTCATGTACATGACATTGAAAATGTCCCAAAAGGAAAACCTGTTTTACTACTGAGCAATCATCAAAATGCTTTATTGGACGCTTTGCTTATAGCTACTAAAATTGGAAGATTTTCCTATTTTTTGACGCGAGCTGCTGTTTTTAAAAAGAGTTTGGTAAGTAATATTCTTAAAAGTCTACAAATGCTACCTGTTTACAGGGTTAGGGATGGCTGGAATACTATAGCCAATAATAATACTATTTTTGAAACTTGTACTGAACTGCTTAAGGATGAAGAAGCTTTAGTAATTTTTCCAGAAGGCAGCCATAATTTAGAGCGCCGCGTAAGAACTTTGAGTAAAGGTTTTACGAGAATAGTTTTTAATACCCTTGAGAAATATCCAGAGGTTGATTTGCAACTTATTCCTGTTGGATTAAATTTTGCAAATGCCAAAGCATGTCCAGATAGTGCCGCTTTATATTTTGGAAAACCCATTGTGGCAAGAAGCTTTTTATTAGAACATAGAAATGAAGATATAGTGAATTTAAAATCTACTGTTCATCATGAGATTTCTAAATTGACGACACATGTTGCATCTGAAAATTATGAAGATGCCATAGAGAAGTTGGATACATTAAATGTTAATTACTTAGACCCTAGAAGCGTAAATGAATGTATAGAAAACAGTTTTAATTCTTGCCATAGACTATCTAAATCAAGGATAAACTGGTTTAGGGGTGTATTAAAAATTCTACTCATACTCAATTTAATTTTGCCTTACCTTTTTTGGAAAATGATTGTGCAACCAAAAATTAAAGAACTTGAATTTACATCGACATTTAGGTTTGCCATAGCAGTAACTTTAGTGCCAATTTATCTAATAACCTTAGTCTTTATTCTAAATGCATTGGCAAGTTTAAAAATTGCGATAATTTATGTAATAAGTGTTTTGTTATTGGCATTAATAACTGTAAAACTATAATTCTTTTCTGAAGAAAATTGCATTCATCAACAACTTATTGGTACCATACCAAAATGCTCTAAAATTTGTATTATCTGTAAATGCAACTACTTTTCCCTTCCCTAGTTTTTTAATTTGTAATGGAACAGTATTGGACAAACTATCCAAATTAACCTTAGAGATGTAACCGCTTAAAAGTGGTTGCGCTGTATATAGAATAGGGTTGTTGTAGCTGTCTTTGTCAGGTTTCATAAATATCGTTGTGTTTCTAAACATTGCAATTTTATTATTTTTATAGCCAAAGTTTATAGGGTGCGATCGGTCTAATTTGACTTCAAAAATGGCGCCTCCTATACCTTGAGCACCGTTATAATTACTCCGTTGTTCATAAGAAATGTTTTTAGCCGTTCTGTCCATTTTTTTAAACTCGAGTTTGGCAAATTCTTTTTGATTGAACCATTTTACGGTATTTCTATAACCGATAATCGTACCACCATTTTCAACCCATGCCTTTAGTTTTTTAGTGTTTGCTTCACTAAGGGACCTAGCGTTTGGCATAATTAAAGTATTATAACTGCTCAAATTTGTTCGATTTATACTTTTAGTATCTAATTTTGTGACTGTTATGTTGTAACGTGTATCAAACAAATGCCAAATTTCTCCAGCGTCATAACTCGAAATACCATCGCCAACTAATAATGCGATTTTTGGCTTTTCCAAAGACCTAAACATACTACTTCCTAAATCAATTCCTTTAGTTAGTCCCGTTGAGACCGCATCAATTTGCACACCACTTTCAATAGCTAATTTGCTAAGATATTTATGTAAATCGTTCGCATTTAATTTTTGATTTTGAACTGGAATAAGAATAGTTCCATAATCATACTTTGTGCCTTTTAGTTCAAATGGTTTTAGTCCTACTTTTGCACGCAAACCTGTGCTTAGGATACTATTTAAAACCTTTGGCGTATAATATTCATGCCATTCCATAACATAGGCATAGTTGCTAGTAGCAGAAACATTTCCGTCTTTAAATTTTAAATCTACAACCTCTTGATCCAAGTTATTTGTGGAAACATCTTCGGTATAATCAACATTAAATGCCAATGGAAAAGTCCATGCAGAAATGTCGTAAAATAAACTATCTTGAAACGCCGTACGTTTTTCAAACATGGCGTTTATAAGACGCGTGTTTTTTTGATTCTTTGGAACAATATAGCTGTACCCTTTTTTAAAATGTTTCCCATTAGCATTAAAGTCTTGTTTTATTCCGTAGACTTTTATTTTATGACGTTTTAGAATTTCAGCTAAATGATACGTTTTAGCAGCATCTTTTGTATCACCAAAAACTATAGCCTTATCGGCTTGTTTGGAGGCTTCATTTCTTGCGTTTTTGTAAAAATCGTGTTGATATTCAAGAATTTCCTGGCGCATGTGTTTTGCTGCATCCAGGGTAGATAAAGCCGCTGTAAATTGATTGCGAATGGTAAATGGAAAGGTTAATATGCCGTTATCACTTGCTTGAATGTGACCGCGGGAACTTGCTTGTTCAAACAAAATGCCAATACTACCATTAATATCAGGAAAGGTAGATCCTTTGCCATAATAAAAATCATCAAAATTCTCTTCGGTATAATATAAAGAACCAATTTTGTCCAATGCTTTTGCATGATAATTTGCAATGGTCTTTGTCAGTACTTGATTCAATTTAGGTGTTAATGGATGTGTTCTAGATGGAATCCCAGGTTGAAAAAAGAAGGTTGAATTTGTTCCCATTTCATGATGGTCTGTCAAAATATTTGGTAACCATTTATGAAACGAAGCGATTCTAGCCCTAGATTCTGGAAGCTGCACTGGCAGCCAATCCCTGTTCATATCAAACCAATAATGATTTGTCCTACCACCGGGCCAAACTTCGCTATATTCCCTATCGTTAGGGTCTGGATTCAAATTTATGCCCAATAAGCAAAGCGCTGCAATCCATCGGGGTTAAAAGAAGGGTCGAATAAAATTACGGTATTATCTAACAGTTCATTTATATAATTGCCCTCTGCTGCAGCTAAATAATAAGCGGCGACAAGTCCAGCATTTGCCCCACTAGGCTCATTGCCATGTATTGAAAATCCTTGATATACTATTATAGGCCTATTAGTGTTATTTACAATATTACTCTCTGTAGCAGCAATATGTTCTTGTCTAATTGCGTCAATATTCTGATGATTTTTTGCTGATGTTATTGTGAGTAGCAATATCGGTCTATCTTCAAATGTTTTGCCTCTGTTTTCAATTGTTATCCGATCTGTTGACTCAGCGAGAGCATACATATATTGTACAAGTTTGTCGTGTGTGATATGCCATTCACCAACTTGATGACCAACTATACTCTCTGGAGTTGGAATATTTTGGTTGTATGTAACATTATTTGGGAGATAATAGGATAAATCTACTTTGTTTTGCGCCGAAATAATGGTACAAAACATAAAACAAAGTGAAAATAATATTCTCATAATAATTTTTGTTTGGGCGTAAATATAAAAAAACCGTTACGATTATGTAACGGTTAATAGTTTATTAAGATTTTTTTAGTGATTAGATGTCTTCAAAATTCACATCGGTAAAACTCTCTGGAGAGGTCGGTGCATCATCTATTGAACTTGATTCGTCTTTTGTAAAATCTTCTTTTACGTAATCTTTTTGATGACGTTCACTAATTACTTCTTCACCTTTTTCTTGAATAACATAGTCTGTCATTTCGCTTAAAATACTATTGAATTCAGAGAAATCCTCTTTATACAAATAGATTTTGTGTTTTTTATAGTGAAATGATCCATCGTCATTCGTGAACTTTTTACTTTCGGTAATAGTCAGATAATAATCACCTGCTTTAGTTGCTCTTACATCAAAAAAATAAGTGCGTCTTCCTGCTCTTAAAACTTTAGAAAATATCTCCTCTTTCTCCATCATATCATTATTACTCATAGTCGTGTTATTAAGTTTTTCATTTATAATTTACTATTTCAAAAATCCAAAAAAATATAATAGCAACCAACTAATTATCATATTTCTTTTTTTGATTTGACTTTTATTAAATTGAAGATTTAGATATATGATTGTTGAAAAGGGGTCTTTGTTGAACTAGAAATCGCTTTTTGTGGTTTCAGAAAGCTGTTTTAAATAGAGTTCTTTATAATAGCCATCCATATCAATGAGCCTTTCATGAGAGCCTTCTTGCACAACTTTTCCCTGATCCAAAACAATTATTTTGTCTGCATTTTTTGCTGAAGAAATTCTATGACTTACTATAATTGTGGTTTTCCCTTTTGTAACTTTAACTAAGTTGTTAAGGATTTGTTCTTCAGTTTCGGTATCAACGGCCGACAAGCAATCATCCAAGAGTAAAATATTTGGATTTTTAATAATTGCACGTGCAATGGATACACGCTGTTTTTGACCTCCAGAAAGTGTAATACCACGCTCTCCTAAAACAGTGTCATACCCTTGAGCAAACTTTTTTATATTTTTGTGTACTACTGCATCTTTGGCAGCTTGAATCACATCATCATCTGTAGCGTCAAAAAAACCAAATTTTATATTGTTTTTTATACTATCAGAGAATAGGAAAGCGTCTTGAGGAACAAAACCAATACTATTGCGTAGACTAGTAAGATTAACATCTTGAATTGGCTTATCGTCAATGGTTATATAGCCTTCATCAACATCATATAGACGACCAATCAAATCCAAAATAGTAGATTTTCCTGAACCTGTTTTACCAATAATGGCTAAAGTCTCACCTTTATTTACCTTAAAACTTAAGCCTTGAAGTGCTTGTATATTAGTGTCGTCGTAGGTAAATGAGACATTATTGAAAGAAATTGTACCATTTATTTCAGTAGGAGCTTCAACGTTGTTTTTAATTTCTGGCTCTACTTTCAAAAATTCATTAATTCGTTTTTGAGAGGCTTCAGCTTGTTGCACAATGGACGTCACCCAGCCAACAGTTGCTACTGGCCATGTAAGGAGATTTACGTAAATTATAAACTCAGCAATGGTTCCAAGACTTTTAATTTCACCATTAATATATTGCAACCCACCAATATAAATTACAATTATATTACTTGCCCCAATAAGTAAAATCATCATTGGAAAGAATAATGCTTGTACTTTGGTTAGATTTATTTGCTTCTGCCTATTTTCAGTTGATAATGCTTCAAATGAAACATTAGTTTGAGGTTCTATTCCATAGGACTTAATAATAGATATGCCACTAAAGGATTCTTGTGCAAAAGAGGACAACTTAGATAAGTATTCCTGAACAATTGTACTACGTTTATGTATTTCTTTGCTTAAAATATATATTGCAATTGATAACACAGGTAATGGGAGTATCGTATATAATGTAAGCTTTGGTGCTTGATTAAACATATAAATTAAAGCGATAACAAATAGTGTAATGGTATTGATTGTGTACATAATTGCAGGTCCTGCGTACATTCGTACTTTACCAACGTCTTCACTTATTCTATTCATTAAATCACCAGTTCTGTTCTTTTTATAAAAGTTAAGGGATAGTTTTTGATATTGTTGATAGACTTCATTTTTTAAATCAAACTCGATATATCTAGATACATTAATAATAGTTTGCCGCATTAAAAACGTAAACAGCCCTGCTATTAATGCAGCCCCAAGAATATAAAAGATATTAAGGACAAGTTCAGATTTAACAACCGCAATATCTGTAACGATTCCTTTTCTATAGTCATCGACCACATTAATAGATTCCCTAACCAATCTCGGGGTAAAGAGTAAAAAAATCCTGGCAATTATGGTAATTACAATCCCAATTAAGAGGCTGTATTTATATTTTAAGAAGTATTTATTAAGATGCTGTAATTCTTTCATTTACAATTTAAGTAAAAATCCAATTAATTATTGATTTCATATATTATTGTTAATAATATTGTATTAAATGTAATATTAAATTATTTTCGCACACTATAATTACGTAATTAATAAAATGAATATAATTAACTAAACTTCAAATCAAATGATATCAAGCGTTATTGACCTAAGCGAAATTAAAAAAGCTGACCCTGTATTTGGGCAACTTTCTTTTGATAATCACGAACAAGTTGTGTTTTGCAACGACAAAGATACAGGATTAAAAGCAATAATAGGAATTCATAATACCGTTTTGGGACCAGCACTTGGTGGAACAAGAATGTGGCAATATAAAAATGAATGGGAAGCCTTAAACGATGCCTTGAGACTGTCTCGCGGTATGACATTTAAAGCGGCTATTACTGGATTAAACCTTGGAGGTGGTAAGGCCGTTATTATAGGAGATTCTAAGACTCAAAAGACACCAGAATTGATGAAGCGATTTGGGGAGTTTGTTCATTCACTTAGTGGCAAATATATAACAGCTGAAGATGTTGGAATGGAAACAGCAGACATGGATTTAGTAAGAGAGGTTACCCCATATGTTACAGGGATTTCAGAAAGTAAAGGAGGATCCGGAAACCCTTCTCCAATCACGGCATATGGTGTTTTTATGGGGTTAAAAGCTGCGGCAAAATATAAATTTGGTACAGATACACTTGAAGGTAAAACGGTTTATGTGCAAGGCATTGGCAATGTTGGCGAATCTTTGGTTGAGTATTTGGTGAAAGAAGGTGCAAAAGTTGTGATTGATGATATCAATAAAGAGCGTTTACAGGCTGTAAGTTCCAAATTTGGAGTAGCAGTGTACAAAGGTCAAGATATTTACAATGAACCAATGGATATTTATGCACCCTGTGCTTTGGGAGCAACAATAAATGATGATTCAATTTACAAGTTAAAAGCTCAAGTCATTGCTGGAGCAGCCAACAATCAGTTAGCAGTTGAGGAAAGACATGGACGCATTTTGCAAGAAAGAGGGATTGTGTATGCTCCGGATTTTTTAATCAATGCTGGAGGTATAATAAATGTATATGCTGAACTTGAGGGTTATGATAGGGCAGAAATCAAAAAAAAGACAGAAAACATATATAATACCACATT
>Ga0316189_10001821_pt1 | contig 21063 bp, 18 predicted proteins | sample LowCovwburrow_MG_FD_204930 | JGI IMG/M metagenome (GOLD analysis project Ga0316189, IMG submission 204930) | Coastal sediment microbial communities from Maine, United States - Lowes Cove worm burrow | ecosystem: Environmental > Aquatic > Marine > Coastal > Sediment | place: USA: Maine... | reverse complement strand
GACCACATGGCGCCCATAATGGACAAACCCCTTACGAAGCCCTGAGAGACAAGTTACAATGACCCAATAAGTGTCCCGTCGGTCTGTCTATGTTACAATCCCAAGTATGGGCCAATACGTTTCTGGATCGGGACTTAACAACATGCGACAACGAGACTCCTCAGAAATATTAGTATAAAACTTACATAGTTAGTCGCGATCGTTATGCATCTACCGCACAAACTAGAAACCAAGCCGCAACCCTGAGCAAGGAATGGCTCGACATCCCGGCAGGGACTGAAGGGTGTTACCATGGGAAACACGAAGTCCTAGAAAATCCACACATATGTGATGGGGATACCTTCTGGTGCCACCAGTATTTTGACATTGAAACCTCCTGTTTTCTGCTATTTCCGCGGCTTCTATCCAGAGTCATTTTAGAGAGTCATAGGCGGCATGTTGGGTTCACCCGCTGTCACAAAGTTATCTCTAGTTACGGATTCAGCCAGCGAATATCCTGACGCGTATTAGCAAAATATCATGTCTGTCTCAAACTGAAATGCGCCCGAGTGATTGTTTGACATGCAATGGAAGGATGTGTCCATTCTTAAAATCAATTGCAGGTATCTGGCATGGCAAAACTCGTTTGAAGGTGCGGCGGCAGCCCCTAGTCTGATAGTTCGGAACTGGACCGACTGCCGCGGCCGTTAGCCAGGTTCGACAACAGTCGCGTGACCCGCTTTCGTGCGCAGTGATAAATGAATGGCACAAGAAAGTTCTCCAGTTCTGCTTCAACGGCGGTGGCTATTAATTGCTGGGCTCCTGTTCGCAGCAGATCTGTCAGCCCATCCGAAATCCCGACTCGACTGGCAAATTCAACAATGTTACTCGTTTCCATGGTGGTGTATCTCCTTTGGTTGGATTGATGTCATTCAACAACAAATCAACCAGATACGCCGCCAACCTTCAAATCCTCAAAACACCAGATTCAGGCATTACTCTAAGAGCTCCAATTCGACACCGAATCTTGCAATTCGAGGTTAGGTTCAAACATTTATAGTCTCATTATGGAGTCTTTTAACATGGTTATTTATATTACCACCATTAATGACTTCTTTTAATGATATCATTACCCCATAGAAACGCTATACAACCTCAATTATAGATGTTATTTTTCTCTTGCAGCACAAATCAGGAGACAAAATGCACATTGAACCAGATACATTACGTAAGCTTCGCGAACGCTCACCCATGTCACAGGATGATTTGTCTCAAGCTTCTGGCATTGGTAAGAAAACCATTGGTGAAATTGAACGCGCGAAACGAAAGCCGAATGCAAATACAATCAAATGTCTCGCAAAAGCTTTGAAGGTCACTCCCCAAGACCTTGGTAAAATGTGGCAAGATTTTTTGACCAAAGAAGCATCAAGCGACAAACCAGAAATGCTTGGGAATCGCAAGCTCGCTGAATTCGTGGATGGTGATACGCATGTAAATTATATGATGGTTGAAGCGCGTTACGGTATACCCCGCAAAATTCAAATTGAAATGGCGCCCTTACTAATGGCTTTGGCTCTTGAAAAAAGCCTAGTCTGGCGACAGGAACAACTTGATGTTATTGATGAAGCTTCTGAAATCATAGGTAAAGCCGAAAAGAACATCTCTGCAGATTACGGAACACATCTATCTTTTATACATTCAATTACCAATATTGTTAACGGTGCTTCTGAAGAACAGGTTTCAATTGAAAAACGTGATTTCTTTGGTCGAATTCTAGACGGTGAAACCCTAGAGTTTGGCTATGATCAAGACAAGCACAACCCATTCGCAGATTATCTGCAATCAACCGTAAAACAAGTTGCGCTCAAAGATATCGAATTCGATACATTAGATATTGGAATCAGTATGAACGGGATGCCTCGTTACGAAATCGGTAGCGCATATCTTGAAAGACTGACCAATAAGGATCACTGGGCACGTTATGCCATCACCCATGGGCTGGTTAAAATCAGCAATATTCCAAAAAAATTAAGGAACAAAGAAAACCATTCCGAAAGAGTAAAGTGGATCGCCGATCATGTTTCGCCTGAGAAGCGCAAAGAAATCGAAGATGAAACAAAATCTTTTTTGAAACAATTTAGTATATAGGAAAGGGAATCCAATGTTAGACAATCACCATTTAACCAACCATGCAGTAACCCGCATGCAACAACGCGGTATTAGAAATTCTGATTTGGAGCTTCTATTACTAACAGCCTCGCAAGTTTCCCCGGATGCATATTTGCTTACCAATAAAGATGCAGAGCGCGAAATTGCCGCTCGCAAAAGAGAAATTCAATCGCTTGAGAGGCTCAAAGGGAAAAAGGTTGTCGTAAAAGAAGCCACTATATTGACATGTTACCCATCTCGCGCGACAGACCAAAAAAGCACCTTACGCTATGGAAGGTCTTACCAATGAAATATGTGCCAGAGATGATGGCTGCGCTAAGTGAAGCAAATGTTGCAGGTTTGATAAGTCTTCGGATACACCCAAACGATGTCAACGGCGTTGTTAATCGAATTCATAAAAACTGTTAAAATTTAAAATAGTTTCCACATATTCTTTTCGAATTAAAATTAGAAGTCAATCTATACGTAATGCCATCTGTTTCGAATGTCACGTATCAAGTCACCAGCGAAGACCTGTTTCAAATCTGGGCTGCATCCAGCGGCACACCTCTACCTGACCGTTGCCCCGGCGATCCGCTGCCGAGGATGGAACTGGATGGAACCCTGCTCGCCGAACTCGGCGACCAGGGCCTGGCCACCACAGTGCGAATTTGGTGGCACGCGATGCCACAGCCGAACTAAGACCCGCTCACCATCTTTCAGCGTCTGCCTCCTTTCAAAGCCAGTGAATTAGCTACCCCACTGCCCGTCAGTGGTTTGCTTGCGAACCATGAAAGGCTTGGTCAGAGCCTCATAGGCAACGTTGTGTTTACTGCTGCCGATGATCATCTCAGGTGTCTTATTACCTCGTGCCATCTTTTAGGTTTAGGCAGGTTATAAAACCAACCAAAGCGGAGGCGAAAACAATCGCGAAGCTCCAGCGATAGTCGGATTCAGCATAGGTTCTAGCGCCTTCGATTAGCGACCCATCCCATCTGACGTCGAGAATTGCACCGACCAGAGGTTGCAATAGAGCACCCGAAGCGACGGTCATCGAATTTACGATCCCCACCACAGAGCCACTGATATCCGCTGGCGCAACTTCGCGGACCAAAGCAAAAGCCGTCGCCATTGCCGAACCGGAAACCCCCGCCAATACAAAAAGACTAACAGTTAGCCAAAGTGGAACATTTGGCTGGAACACTATGATCCCCAACGTTAAAGACAAAATACCTGAGCCGCCGACTAGCAACGCTTTCTTATGTCCTATGTGGTCGGACAGCCACCCGGTAAACGGGGCACCAAAAGCCCAGCCAAATAGCATTAACGACATGTAGAAGGCAGCTTCAGGCCGAGCCAGCCCATACGCGCTCATCAAATACGGTGTCCCCCACAAACCACCCACCGCCAACATTGGTCCGGACATAGTCGCAGCCACAAGTGCAATTTTCCAGACTTCACGTGTGCTTGCTGCACGTGCTAGACCACGCCACATATTCTTCCAAATGTCTTTTTGTTTCTTTTTAATTTTGTGGTTTTCGGGTCCGTTTCGCACAAATGCGTAGATCACTACTGCGAGCAAACCACCAAAGAACCCTAACCCCCACATGCTCGAGCGCCATCCGAATTGTGAAACGAATATGGCCAGAGGTGCTTGCGCCAACATCCCACTCATCATCGCGACAAACATGGTAAGTCCGGATAAAAGGGCAAATTTTCGAATAGGAAACCACTTACCTGCCAGCGTAAGCGCCCCCAAAAATCCGACGCTGGAGCCAATCCCGATAAGGACACGTCCGATGTATGCAACTTCGATGGAAGTCGCTGAACCAAACAGTAGTGAACCGAGTGCAGCTATGGATAAGGCGACGGTCAATAAAACTCGTGTGCCAACTACATCAAGAATTGCGCCAAGTGGGATTTGCAATAAGACATAAGGATAGAAGTAAAGTGCCGAAAGTGTTCCGAGCATCGCACCGCTAATGGCAAATTCGCTCATCAAATCGGAAACCATCACGCTGGGTGCTACGCGATGAAAGAAAGCGTATCCAAATGCAAGGGCTGCAAGTGACCAGATAATCCATGCTCGGCGACCGCCGAGTTGCACTGTATTTTCAGTAGGCTCGGCATTTGACAATATCTTGATCCTCGACTGCGTTAGCGGCGATGCTACATCTACTTTGAAAGCAAGAATACTTCACGAATCGCATGTAACGTGTCGTTTCTTCGAATTATCAGAGTATTAATCAAAATTAAACCAAGGACACTGTATTTCTATTAAAAGATTAGGTGATTTGCCCCAGTTAGATAGCTAGATAGCGATTAGCTGAAATAGCTATATACACACCCTACCAACTAAATTTTGAAACCTATTCGCCAGCAGTGAGGATAATCGTGCACCTGTCGTAGCGATTAGAAACCTAGCATGAATTCCGGGCAAGGAATGGCTCGGCTTTTCTGCATATGTTGCCCGCCGGATCCCAAACATTGTCGAAGCCCTAGGATTTTCGCGCAAATGCGAAGGGGATGCCTTCTGGTGACACCGTGTCCAGGTGTTGGAACCTCCCATACGGTATAGTCATTCTGGACGCAGAAGAAACACTCAGAGCGCACAGGGCTGGATGAGGCAGGATAAGTGGTTGAGATGCTCTACCAATGCGTGCATAGTTTAATTATTCTTATTCGTCAGGTCATTACCCATGTTCCAAGTTAACCGTTCCGAAAACCGATTGAAAAAGCTTGAGGAAAAACGGTTTACTGACCTCAATCTGCGTGAGCGGGAGCATTTGCAGGAGTGGCTGGCCAACCAACCGGACGCCCTTGGTGAAGAACTTCTGATCATTCAGAAGGAATTCGACGGTTTCGCGGACACGCGGGAACGGCTCGACCTTCTGGCGCTCGACAAATACGGGCAGTTGGTGCTGATCGAGAACAAGCTCGACGACACCGGCCGCGATGTCACTTGGCAGGCGCTGAAATACACAGCCTATGTCTCGCGCCTGACCAAGGCGCAGATCATTGATATCTACCAGCAATACCTAAACCGCTACTGTGGTGGAGGAAATGCAACGGCGCTGATTTGCGAGTTTCTTGAAGTTGAGGAGCTGGATGAAGTCGTCCTGAACCGCGGCAACGACCAACGCCTGATGTTCATCGCTGCAAAATTCCGTAAGGAGGTGACAGCCACAGTGTTGTGGCTGCGAGAACACCAAATAGACGCCCGATGTTTCAAGGTGGTGCCCTACGTATTTGCAGAGGAACTATTCGTTGATATCCAACCGGTGATACCCACGCCTGAGGCTGCGGATTTCATGATCGGTATGGCTGAAAAGGAAACAGAAGCACGGGGCGCGCAGGGAGAGCAAAAGAGCCGCCACAAGCTGCGACGGGATTATTGGGAACTGACGTTAGATGCTCTGAAACAGGCAGGCGATACGCTTTACCAGAACATCAGCTCAGGCAAGGATCATTGGTTGAGTGCAGGTTCAGGGCTACGTTCTTGCCCGTATGCTCTCATCTTCGCAAAATCGGAAATTAGGGTGGAATTCACCTTTGGACGCGCGGATGCCGCAGAAAACAAGTGGCTGTTTGACCGCCTTATTAAGAAGAAGGATCAGATCGAGTCCGCCTTTGGGCACGAGATCGAGTGGTTGCGGTTGGACGAAAAGAAGGCCTGCCGGATAAAGTATGGGAGACCATGTGAGGGTTATAATCGTGAAGGATGGTCAGAATACGTGGCCTGGCATGTGGAGCATATCCAGAAATGGGAGAATGCACTGAAGGGACCTATTGCCGAGTTGGTGCAAGCGCTTAAAGAAAATGTAGAGAATGACTAAGGCCTTCTATGACCAGCTGGAGAAAACCCTCATCAAGGCTGACAGCACCTGTCAGCGCCTCCTCGAAGAAATCCTTCACGAGGCGTTGAACCCTTCCGTGGATGCCGTGAAGGTTGCCGAATGACCATAGAGGTGGATTGGGATCAGGTTGCTGCGCATTTGGAGGATCTCTATTGCGCCTCGGTCAGCCTCGAAGCCCTATTCCCCGGTCGGAAATTCACTTTGGATGGGCATCTGGTAGGTAGCATCGGCGAGGTTGTTGCAGCCTATATGTTCGATCTTAACCTCAATCCGGCCTCGACCCTGGGCCATGACGCTAAAGCGCGGGATGGCAGAAACGTTGAAATCAAACTGACCCAGGCTAAGAACGTCGCCATCCGTCATGAACCGGAGCATCTGATTGCCTTGCTTCGCCCCAAGGGAGGTCCACTGCAAGTTGTCTTCAATGGACCGGGCAGCATCGCATGGGCAGCGGCGGGTAAAATGCAGAAGAATGGACAAAGGCCGATTGGGGTCTCAAAGTTGAAATCGCTGAATGAAAAGATCGATGGCAACCTTCAGTTGCCCATCATACGGACGCCACCGATATGACGCTCTCATTGTGTGCGAGTTAAAAGTGATTGAAAAGGAAAAGATTTGACTGACCTCCCTGAAAATATTCCGAACATCTGGCTCCGCTCTTTCTATGGCTTCGGGCCAGAAGAAGACGGATACATTGGCTGGACGAAAGAGGCTGGGCGGGATCACATGCTGAATGGATATGTTCCGCATAAGCGCCACTCCGAGTGCTCACCAAAGGTATAATATGTAATTAGATTCCTGGCTAGATAGCTATAATGGTATATAACTGAAAATCATTTGATTGGATAAACTTTGCCTTTCGCCTTCTATGATCTCGAAACAACAGGCCTCGATCCTGCGTTTAACCAGCCTTTACAGTTTGCAGCTATTTTGGTGGATGATAATTTTGTTGAGCTAGAACGTGTTAATCTACGGTGCCATCTTTCTTCGCATATTCTACCAAGCCCCTATGCGATGGTTGTAACAGGCGTAACACCCGAAGAGGCAACAGGCACTTCACTTCCCTCATACCTAGAATTTGCCCAACAAATACGCTCAATCATCCAAAAATGGGCACCCGCAACCTGGGTCGGATATAACACTATAGGCTTTGACGAGCCTTGCCTGAGACAAATGTTCTATCAAACCCTGCAACCGAATCTATATGAAACCCAGTTCAACGGGAATGACAGATTAGACATAATGTTAGCGGTCCAATCCACTTGGGTATATCAACCTTCAATCTTTACCTGGCCAGAAAATCATAAAGGTCAGCCAATCCTAAAATTGGATCAACTCGCTCCAGCAAACGGCTTTGGAAACCATGATGCACATGATGCCTTGGGAGATGTTGAAGCAACTATCCATATTGCACGTATGATCCGGGATAAAGCCCCATCTCTTTGGTCAAATATTCTGTTGAACAGAAACAAACACAGCGTCTCTGAGCGGTTACAACGCTTTGCACCAATGGAGTTAGCTTTACGCTTTGGAGGAGCTCCACGGGCCTATACGGGCTGCTTCTGCGGGTTCTCGGCAGATAATACCAATAGCGCAGGTTTTTTTGATTTAAATATAGCTGATCCAGCGGATTATGTTGATGCGGATGATGACACTCTTGCCAATGCTGTTTCAGCCTCACCTATAGTCATTCGAAGTATATCTATAAACAACGCGCCCAACCTGTTTGACGCCAGAAGCAATGATCCAAAGCTCTTTGATAAGGCTTCGCTTGTTCAAGCCCGGCCTGACTTTCAGAAGCGCGTTAGTCGTGCTTTAGCGGCTCGGTATAAAGACAGAGAGCTTGACGAGAATAGACCTGTTGAGACGAAGATGTATGAGGGTTTTTATTCTAACACGGACAAAGCCCTACTCAGAGACTTTCAAAGTAGTGACTGGAAACTAAGAGCCGACATTATTGAACAGCTGGAAGATCCTCGCCTAAAACAGTTGGGACACCGATTGATTGCGTTTAACAGCCCAAGAGACCTGGATAACAAAACAAATATTGCTGCGTTAGAATACCTTAGGAATAAATGGCTTACTCCAGCTGATGATGAACCCAAGTGGACAAGTTTTGATACTGCTGAGAATGATTTACTTGAGATTGAAGAAAAGGGTTTGGCGACAGTTGACGTCATTGCAGACTGGAGGGCTTTTTTTGAAGATCGAAAACGGGATTTAGAAATGGGACTGCTCCCCTGAATGCCTAACATTTTCATAAGTGAGATCCGAAATTCTTACGGACACAATTGGTTTCATGCGTGTGTCAGGTAAAAAGCGATTCAGCTATGTGGCTGATCAGCTAGAAAGCTATCGCAGCAGATAGTAATATGTGCATTTAAACAAACAACTTATATTTCAAATAAACCTCATTTTGCGGATTGCTAAACCGTTCTCGCATCGATTACTTTAACGCTAGGACTCATTTTAAATCATTATATATTAAGGGTAAATTACTTTGACGCAATTTGAGAAAGAACTTGCAACCCCTGAGATTCAAGAATTTGTTAATGACAAACTTTTGGAATTGCGAAAAAGGCTGCTAGACTTCACTCGCCGCAATCCACTGATCAATACACAATTTCGTGCTACCTCCACATCTATCCTTCGAGTAGTCGATGAGCTTCCAGACATACTGAGGTTCAACCTCACGAATGGTAATCCAATGCGTCTTGTTTCACTACCTGCGCTCGAAGAAGAACTACCCGATGAGCAGACCGACAATTTCCTAAATGCTTTATATTTAGCGCGTAAGGAAGACAAAGAATACCTTGTGGAAGTTAGCAAAATTGACTCATCTACAGATAAGTTTGAGGAAAACCTACTGTTGCTTGAACGCAAACTGAAGGATCGGCTTAGAGAGCAATTTAAGTTACCAAAACGTCAGACTCGCGACGATCTTTCGCTGAGTCAACACGCTAAAATCCATGGCATTGCGCCAAGTTATGTGTTGCCGTTACCAGAGGATGAGCATGAAGATGGGCGACATCAAGATACCGATATTCAGACGCTTTTTCTGCCTGAGAAACTCGCGCGAGTAGCCAAAGGTATCCAAGAAAAAGGTCGTTCTTTCGAGCGCGAGACAGGTGTCAATGTTTTGCATGCAGCCTTTGGTCTTCTCGAATGGAAAGATCCCGCCGAACGTGCTAGTTTTGTTAGTCCGTTATTACTTCTGGAAATTCGTGTTGAACGCAAGCAGTCACCCCGAGGCGCACAATTTTATGTTTCAGGTGTCGACAAAGTCTTTGTCAATAAAACACTAGAACAAAAGCTTTTCGTGGAACACCGTCTTTCAATCCCTGAGTATGAGGGTGGGAGCGTAGAAGACTATTTTCATAAAATTGAAGAGGGCGCACCAAAAGGATGGGATTGGAAGGTTCGGCGGGAGGCCGTGTTTGGAATTTTCCCTTCTTCGAAGATTGCCATGTATCACGATCTTGATCCAGAAAATCGTCCCATTTCTGAGAATACTGTTGTTGCGAGACTCATGGCAAGTTCAAGCGGTGGGGACAATTCTTACGCAGAGGATTATGAAACAGATGATCCTGAAATTTCAAAGAAGGTTCCATACCTAGTGATGGATGCAGATGCATCGCAATATTCTGCGTTGGTAGATATTGCGAATGGTCAAAACCTTTCGATTGAAGGTCCACCAGGTTCGGGCAAGAGCCAGACTATTGTCAATTTGATCGCAGCGGCGCTAGCAGACAATAAAAAGGTCCTCTTTGTTGCCGAAAAACTTACAGCACTAGAAGTGGTGAAAAGTAGGTTAGAGGCCACTGGCCTTGGAGAGTTCATTTTGCCGCTACAGGCAGGTCGTGGAACGCGAAAAAATATATACGAAAACCTCGGGCAGCGTATCGCTCTAGGGCGCAGCCCAGAGCGCTCCCTAAAAGACTTTAATAGTCAACAAAATGTTCTGGAACGTAGACGGCAAGTGCTCCAAGCTTATCTTGATGTGCTTGGTTTGCCATTTGGCGGCACAGGAATGACCGTCTATCAGGCAATTGGTTATGGAATTGCCACAGCGGAAATTCGTGAAAGTATCCCAAAGGATATTCGGAGAATTCGCCTCAATACACCTGAGAAACTAGGGCGTGATGCGGTTGAGATGATTCAGACTGATGCCGGCGCCTTTGCTGAGAAACTTAACAATTTAAATCGTATTCCGAAACTATGGCTTGACTCGAATGCTGTAATGATAAGCCAAGACGACGCTGAGGATGCGAGTGAAGCCGCAGGCAATCTTGCAATTGAGATAGAGGCATATGTTTCAGAAGTATCTAATTCTGAGCTTGCACCACTAATCGCAAGTTCGCCCTTCGAAGTCGATCTCAACGAAGTCCAAGAGCTTCTTAAGGAGGTTTCTGATGGTGCCAATCGAATAGACCCCGTGTTTGTAGAGACACTTACCCAAAGTAAGGAACGGCTAAGTGTTCAGACGCTTTGTAATCAAGTGTTAGAGCTTCAATCTGCGAATAGACGTCTGACTTTTTTAACCACGCGGCTGACTGCTGAACTCAGCGGTAAAGAACAGAAGCTCTCTTCAAAACTTAAGAGCATACGTGAAGATCTTTCTTCTGCTGGGAAGCACGACCTTGAAAAAATTCGCACTACGATGCGAAGGATCACGAATTCTGGTGTGTTTCGCATCTTTACAACGGAATATAAAAACGCCCGCGACTTTTATCGGAATGTGCTTGGCGGAGCGGTAAGAGATAACAGGATCGCAATAGCACTCAAACTCGACGTCTATGCAACCTGGCTCGAGGAGCGCCAATCCTTCGAGAATGACGTCCGGTTTAAGCGTGTTTTTGGCGATCTTTTTCAAGGGCTTGAAGCCGACATTTATGAAATTACCAAAGCAATTGATATTAGCGAAAGTGAAAACTTAGATGATTTAATAATTACGAATGCTGAGACAGAAGAAATTTTAAATCTTAGAATACAGATAAATGAACTTACAGACCTTATTAATTCTTCGGCGGCAAGTAGTATCATAGGCAATCGTTTTAATAATATTTATGCCCAAGTCGAAATTCTACAGGCTGAATGTTCACTCGCAGAGACTATTACGAATGCCTTGGAGCCTTCCTACGCAATCTCTATCCTTCGCAGTGGTTCGGCGTCTGATCTTCTGAACGAACTTGTGATTATCCAAGATAAACGAAGGAATATAGAAAAGCTCTCAGTTGATCTCTCTACACAGTTAAAACTACCCGTTGAGATGGGCTTTGCAACTGAATTTAATGAGCGGCTGGGGGATTTAAAGACAGCGGCGGCGGATGCAGGATCTCTTCTTAGTCGTGCTCAGTTTAGGCGAACTGAAGATACGTTCCGAGAACACGGCTTTGATACGCTTGTAGATTGGGTAATCAGCGAAGGTGAAAATTTCGATGGTGAACGCCTTGGGCCAATTGTGCAGGCAATAATAGCAAAGAATATTGTAGATTGCGCTTATGACAAACATTCATCTGCTCTGCAGGGTTATGACGGTCAGGAGTTTGACCGTATACGTAAAGAAATTGCAGATAAAGATCGTCAACTCATACAGCTTTCACGGAAAGTTATTCGAAATCAACTCCTTACAAAGGCCAAACCGCCCGCTGGCAATAGTATCGGTAAGAAATCAACCTATACAAATATGAGCTTGATCATCAACGAGATGAACAAGAAGCGAAATCAAATTGGTGTCCGTGAGCTTACCAGGCGAGCAGGGCAGGCACTTCTTGAGTTGAAACCTTGCTGGATGATGTCACCTCTTGCTGTGGCACAGTATCTACACGACGATATGGAGTTTGACCTTGTTGTGATAGATGAAGCTTCGCAAATGACACCAGAAAACGCTATTGGCGCCATAAGCCGCGCTAAGCAAAGCGTCATTGTGGGCGATGCTAAGCAACTACCTCCAACAAGTTTTTTCCAAAAAATGCTTGATGACAGTGACACGGATGAGGATTTGCGTGAAGATAGCGAGAGCATTCTCGACATGGCAAATACCTCTTTTAAGCCTGTCCGACAATTGCGCTGGCATTATAGATCTCGACACTCTGGGCTCATCCAATTTTCAAATCAGAATATGTATAAGGGTGAACTTACGATCTTTCCATCACCGCAGGAAGAACATCCGGATTACGGTGTGGAGTTGGTTGAAGTGTCAGGTGTGTATAAATCTCGACGAAATGAAATTGAAGCACAAGCAGTCGTCGCCGCGGCAGTGCTGCATATGGAGCAAACGCCAGAGGTATCTCTAGGAATATGCACATGAATACAGATCAAAAGGATCTCATCCTAGAAGAATTTGAACGAGAACGCGATCGTAATCCAAAAGTTCAAGCCTACATTGCTTATTGGGAGCAAGAAAATGACGCCCTAGAAGAGTTTTTTATCAAAAACCTTGAAACAATTCAGGGCGATGAACGAGATGTTATGTTTATTTCAACGCTTTATGGCCCTGAGACGCCGAATGGCCGTGTTCTTCAACGTTTTGGCCCAATTAACTCTGTTCACGGTCACAGACGCCTAAATGTGTTGTTTACCCGGGCTAAGCGGAAAATGGTGACCTTCACTTCCCTAAAGCCTACAGATATTATCGTGGACGGGGCCAAGAATTTTGGTGTTAAAATGTTCCGCAATTGGCTCGAATATTGTAGAACTGGATATGTTGCGGAGCTCAATCAGACACACGATGAAACTGAAAGTCCTTTCGAAGATTACGTCGCGCAACAAATTGAGAGAATGGGCTGCTCAGTCGAACCACAAGTTGGAGTTGCAGGCTTTCGCATTGATCTCGGAGTTCGCCACCCAGAATGGCCTTATGGTTATTTACTAGGTGTCGAATGTGATGGTGCTACATACCATTCTTCTAAATCGAGCCGAGATCGCGACAGGCTGAGGCAGGAAGTTTTGGAAGGATTGGGATGGAGATTGCATCGGATTTGGTCGACCGATTGGTTTCGTAACCCTCAAGTCGAAATCGAGAGCCTGCGCAAAGCCATCGACATTGCTTTAGATAAGGTGAAAAAGACAGGCTCCGCTCCGCAAGATCCACCGCGCACGCCTCACACTATAGAAAACGTTTCAACTGAACTAATGCATGCGGATGCCCCAAGAGAAGAACCGGGCCGCATCGCACCGACGAAACCATCACAAACAAACTTACCACTTGAGCTCAATGAAGATGATTTGTTCAAGCAAACAGTTCAGGGGGCTAATGATACGATGATAACGCTCGGAGCTATGCAGGAGACTGTAGAGCCTATTGTTTCTGTTGGAAGTAAAGTTAGACTTGAAAGCCTAAGCGATGATGGAAAGAAGTTTGCTTTCAAACTCGTAAAGGGTGAAAACGATCCTGACCAAGGGCTTATAGGGATCCATACACCGCTTGGCTCAGCATTAATTGATGCTCAGGTTGGCGATGAAGTTGAATATCAAATAGGTTCTCATATTAAGGAAGTTCGAGTGATGGAGATTAGCTGACCCAGCACTAAGGTAAGGCACCGGTGTGTTTGAGGTAACAGCTCAACTGGTAATCCCCCGATTTTTGATAGTGCCCACTTGTAGAATTACGCGGCCATTTTCAGTTACACAGCGGATGTGTTGCCGCCGGCACATGGTTTGTTCTGCTTGACTCGTGCGGCTTTTCACAGAGTCTTTTAGAGAGTCCTAGACAGCCTGTTGGGCTCACCCGCTCCGAACGTCATTTCAGATCACGGAACCTGTCAGCAATCGTCACAGCGCGCCTGGTGACTCATCCCGGCATGAGTTAACGGAATGACATGCATATGCAGTCGCGAAACTGCTTTTGGCTTTCTCAGCAGGCGAATTGCACCGTAACCTCATTCTGACATTTCAGTTTGATCATGACCTGCAAATTCTCTAACATGAACGCGACGAGAATCCACATTTAATTGATCCAAAAATACGCCTGAATGACAAGTATTTCTGAAAAACCAACTTGAAAGATGGTCGGTTTACGCCTGATTGGAACTACGGATCGTCAGTAACCACTTACATATTGTGTATTTGCGCCAATTACCGGCATGCCGCGCCCTATTAACTATACCATACCTTACACACCAACATACAGTAACACCACACATACAACAGATACCTAACACCTTAAGCACAAGACAACAGCAGGGGCCAAAGTCGCGGCGCCGGATCGTGCCTTTCGTTTCACAGCAGGCTTATCACCCATACCAGACAAGCAGCCGTTTCAGTTCTTCCAGTCAAAGGTGCGCCATGTCTTACTAAGGGCATCCAAAGCCTCTCCTACTGCTTCGTTACATTCCTCCCAGGCGACACGTTCACCGGTGTTTCCCTTCCCTGCTCTATTACGGGTTTTACCTGCTGATGGTGTGTTTATCTTCTTAGCTGCCATTTTAGCTTCATAGCCAGAAAGCTGCTTAGCTAATTCAACACCATAGAGACCACGTTCTGTAAGTTGTTTGCGCACCATTGTTTTCTCTTCCAGGTCGTGGCTTGAAGTTGGTAGCCAGAAACTCAGGTATTTGTTTCGCACTTTGCGGAAAGCAAAGCCCTTCAAATCGCTGACTTTGTTTAACTCCAGATCCTCGGCCAGATATTTGTGTCCTGAAATTTCCACTTCGATCCGTGCGCGGCGATCTTTATCATCCAGTATATCCTTTGTTAATGTCTTTGGGTTCTGTGCATCCTCGGTTTTATGCTGGATACGAAACAACAGGTTTTCACTTTGTGTGCCTTTGTAAAGCGTGGCATCCAGGTAAAGCTGATTACCTTTCCGGCCATGGTTTAGCCTGTCACGCACATGTTTCTGAGAGATGTCTGTGTCCGGGGAAAATCTGGTGGCGCTTTTAGATCTACTGAACAGCAAGTCAGTTTTACCCCTCGTATCACCACTCTTGTCTATTTGTTGGTAAAATTGTCGGGCATCAGCTTTTGAAGTTTTAAAAACCAGTTTCTCAAAATGATGGTGCCGTTGCAACAACCCAACCATCTGCTCTCGGAGCCGGATGCTTGTTTTTGGATCGTGTTTCTTGTTCGGGTAAAAGTCCAATGAAAATTCCATCAGGAACGGTCTGACATCGCTAACTATACCCCACTTCCCTTTAATCAGATCCAGCATCTTAGTAAACTTCTCTGGGTTTGGTTCCTGTATTAGAAGCGCGAATACACGTCCTGTTCCATAGCCGATATTCATCTCGGGTGGTATTTCGATATGGCCGTCCCAATTCAGGGGGTTTTTGCTAGAAACCAAATCAGCTGCATAGCAGATTTCACTAAGTTCAGATTTCAGTGTGTTGCGTATGGCTACCCCTGATGTCACCTCACGGGTTACGAAAATCAGAAACATCCGATCAATCACAGCTTTGACTTTGATGCTGCCTTTTAATGTCACTTGCGGCACGTAGACGATCTTGTTTCTGAAACGTGCTTGCGATGATTTCTTCGCGTCAAAGAAAGTCTCTACCCAACTTCCTTGTATCGCAATGATGACGCCGGTGCTGATATCGGTGCTGTGCTACGATACTGGTCGCGTTTTGTGTCCGATGAGTAATTCAATCGGATATCAAGTGTAGTTAGAGACGGTTTAGGAACTGGCGGCGCAATATTTGCTGATGTCGTTGATGGTAGTGTTGATTTCCCCACTCCGGATACTGCCGGGCTAGTGCTTTTAGGCGCGGGGAGAGCCGCCGATTTCTCTTTTTTGCGTGGCTTCATTGCTTTAAGCGTTTTATTCAACAATGGTGACTTGAGCTCTGTTTTTCCACTATTCTTCTGTGATACATAATCTAGATATTGCTCAAGGATGCGTGCGGCTGCCTTTGATCGCGACTTGAACCAGGACACCGGCTTGTAATCTTGATACATTATTGCCCATCTCTTCCGGAGCAACGTATCGGTTACAAAAGGAAATGTTGCTGATTTTGGCAACTTACCATTCTTATTCGCCTGGATCACACGTTTACGGTCCAGAAGCTCAGCGGTGACCGCAGCTACAATGTTAAACAGCTCAAATTCATCAGGTTGCTTACCGGGTGCTGTCTTAGAACCAGGTTTGCCGTTGATCAGATGCCAATTACCGAAGTGTAATATTTCGGTTGAATCCTTTATTACCCCCTTTGGAGATATTGATTTATCAAGGGTTTTGGGTGGTCTAGAAGTGATACTTCCGGATTTGTGGCTTGCTACAAGACTGTTCACAGCTTTGATGAACTCATCTGTGGTAGAGCAATGGCCCGAGCTGGGAAAATTAAAAAGTGGTGATTTCCCCGCTAAGAACGATGATTTGAAAATAAGAGCCCTATGGTGATTTTGCAGCTTTGGTGGAAAAGATTCTTCTGATTTCGCGACAGTGCCATGTTGGGTCGTGTTATTCGCTTTTGATGAGCTTAGTCCTGGATTGGTTCCCAATTGGGGAAATGGTTGTGCGATCATAAAACGCTCCGATGGGCGGCGCCCAAATAGTCAATTTCAGAACAATTCATTCAGTGCACTCGCCGATAATTTTCGTTCGAATCTGGTAAGACCACGCATTTGAAGCTCCTACAACCCATAAGGGTATAAGCGACCTTGATATTGACCTCAGGCCTATCTCCTCTGGCTTAGATAAGCTTATTATTCGGGTCAAAATCTGCAATTTTAAGAAAAGTATTCCGGCAGAGCAGAAACTTCTTGACGATTACCGCAACCGTGAATGTAGATTTCACTATCACATTCACAAGGTATATCAAAATGGCACTTTCAGCAAAAGAACGCAAACAAAAGCAACTGGCACGAGAGCAAGAAGCCCTCAGAATATCTAAGGACAGGACTTATCCATATCTGCCCACACCTTTCTATAAGCACCTAGAAAACAATGGCAACTGGAGCTCCGTGACCTTATGCTTCGATCTGATGGGAATTGATCCGCCGGAATTCCTAGATGACCGTGGCCCTGCAGAATTTGCCGACGACGCGTGTTTCAGCACTGACAAGGATCGCGATGAGGCATTTCAAAGCTCGGAAAAATCAATCGGTCGTGCAGAAGTCATGGTGGATTTGTTGTTTGATGCAGGCATGGAGCTTGCACTAATCATCAATAAATTCAAAAAAGCAGAATTGCAGAACAGACGTGCAGAACTTGAAGACGTTGACATGTCCGATCCGGGCAACCGAAAAGAAGCATTGGAAACTGCGGCTACAATAGCAAAGCTGCTAGAGGAATTAGAGAAGAATGTGCGCCGCACCGTTCCGCAATGGCGGGTGAAAACTTTGTAATTCGTCAGATCCACACATCACAACACACTTGATAAAGCAGGAATAGAAGGCCGGCTAAACCCTCCCCCTTTTTCCAAGCAATCATAGAACACGCGTTAACCTTACCGCGTGAGCGATGAAGTGCGGCTTTACCTACATATACCAAACCCTCCCGCCAAGCGTCTTTGGCGGGTTTCAACCCCGGCTTGCCTGCGAATTTATGTGGGTGGCTATCTCAACGTCACTAAAAGGAAATTATCATGGACGGAAACTTTTCACTGAATACCCCAGCTCAAGAGCTGGATTATTGTAATGTGCCACCTTTAGGTTTTTTTGCGAAACCGGACGGTATATATATCGAAACCGAAACCAAAGATGGGGAGATAAATGAGGAATGGCTATGCTCACCGCTGACCGTAGTGGCGCTTGGGCGCAATCACAAAAGCGCCGGTTGGTGCCGCCAGATTGAATTGACTGATCCTGACGGACACACTCACCAGTGGATTATTCTGGACCACATGTTGTCCAGCAGTTTCACTAAAGTTCTCGCAGAACTGCGTGGCCTTGGATTGCGTGTCGCTACTGGTAATTCCGTGAAACGGCACTTGTCGGATCTTATACAACGTTGGGCACCTCAATCCCGCTACATAACAACTGATAGGCTCGGTTGGTCCGATGATAACTGTTCCGCATTCGTGCTGGGCGACAAACGCATCATAGGGAAAGGCAATGTTATCTTTCTGAATGATACCAAACCTGAAGGGGCACCGGAAATGAAACCACGCGGGTCATTAAATGAATGGCGTAATACTGTATCAGCACCCTGTGAAGGCAACCCCATACTCGTTACATCAGTATCTCTAGCATTCGCAGGGCCATTGTTAGAGTTTTTGGGTTTGGACGGAGGTGGTCTACACCTTCGCGGCGGGTCTTCAAGCGGTAAGTCCACGGCACTTGGCATTGCCGTTTCCGTTTGGGGCAGCCCAAAGTTTATGCACAATTGGCGTGCGACTGCAAATGCACTGGAAGGTGTTGCCGCAACTTGTAACGGCTCGGTTCTTGCCCTCGATGAGCTTAGTCAGATAACAGGTAAAGATGCCGGTGATGCTGTTTATACGCTTGCAAATGGCCAAGGGAAATCACGTTCGACTTCATCTGGGAAGCTTCAGCCTAAAGCCAGATGGCGCGTAATGTTGCTATCCACCGGTGAAATTTCACTTGCAGAAAAGATGTCAGAGGTTGGCGCCATGCCAATGGAAGGCCAGGAAGTCCGTCTGGTTGATATTGCCGCAGACAATCGTAGGTTTGGTGTATTCGATGAATTGCACGAATTTTCAGACGGTGCCACATTCTCTAATCGGCTTAAGCAGACCACCTCGGATACCTATGGCACAGCCGGCCCTGCTTTTGTCAAAGCACTTCTTGATAGCGCTAAAATCACTCCTGATTTCCTCAATAGCCTTGTTAAGAATATCGCCTCAGTTCTAAAGAGCCCAAACCTATTCGCCTCCGACGGTAAGGTCGAGCGGGTTTTAAATCGCTTTGCGTTGATCGCGGCGGCGGGTGAACTTGCCTCATCCTTTGGGATCACTGGGTGGCCAAAGACCACTGCAACTATAGCCGCAAAAATTCTGTTCACTGAATGGGTCGAAGCTCTGGAAGTCGCGGAAAATTCCGAAATTCAAGCTGCTATCGAACGGACACGTGCCTTTTTGAATAAGCACAAAGTGACACGGTTTGAAGAGACCGGTGGGACATCAATCGACAATAAAGCTGGGTATCGGGATGCAGACTGGTTTTATATCCTTGGAGATACCTGGAAGGAAATTCATTCCGGGCATTCCCCAAAAACACAAGCAAGCCATCTTTTGAAAAATGGCTGGCTGGTTCGTGGTGACGGAAATAACCTCATGTCCAAAACATCCTCCAGCATTCCCGGACGCCCTCGTTCTTACAAAGTTAGGGCAACAATTCTGGATGTCGATGTAGCCGCCGCCGCCTAAAACCCCGTTAACATACACTGTTTAGTCAACCTTATGTTGCTGCCATATCGCACATTGGCATTGATGTAACAAATTGGAAAAGCCGAAGCCTAGAGCTATTAATATGAACGTTGATCTTAAATCCTTACAATTGGCCCATTACAAGGTGGCGATCCTTCTTGATACCGATCTGGCATACCTGCCGATCTTTGAGCGTATCGAGAAGGAGATTGCCTTGCTGGAAGCCAAAGACGACGCAATCAGCCGCGCACGTGCCATTGCTGCTCTTTACAAAGCCGCGGCCTGAATCAACTCATGCAAATGTTCAAGGCTTGCACCCTTCCCATATCTCTCACGGTTTAGCGCATGGCCCATTAAATCACGCCTGATCCGCTCATCCACATCAGCCGCAAGCATTCGATCCTCAAAGCTATGCCGCAACCCGTAAAGCGTATGCTCAGATGTTTCCATAAGGCCACGACTGCGCAGATATTTGTTTACAGTTGCCGACAGGCTGGCAGAACTTGCATGGTATCTAGGGAAACCGTCCGGGCATTCGCGCATGGCCTCTAAGCTGATACCACACAGGGGAATAACCCGCCGTGCATTTGCACTCTTTAGCTGCCGGCCAATTGGCTCAATTGAGATATGCGGCACATTATTATCCAGTCGTATTTGCTTACCTGTCAATGCTGCTAATTCGCTTGGCCTCGCCCCAGTGTTCACCATAGCTAGCAGGATGCACCGCGCCTCTTTATTCATCCCGTCCAACGCGCCGGGTGCGAGTAACTTGTCACGTATCCAACTATCAGCAAACGGCGGACGCTGCATGGCCTCCCCCTCTTTGAATTTGAGATCGGATAAAGGGAGCACCAAATTAAGCCGCTTCAGCTTGTTCACGGTTTTCAGCACAGTTCCGAAGTGGCCCAAATCCTTGTTTGCACTGTTCGGCGTTAATCCTTTAGCTTCTATCCTATCCATCCACCAAGCTCGGAAATCCAACATATCGTCGCCGCTGATCCTGGAAATGGATTTATCACCTATAACGGCAATAAAGTTGCTAATGGCCTTGATGCGTGGGTTCTTCCATCGCCGGAGCTGATCTGCGCTCTTACCTTGCACCTTATCACGCGCCAGTCCCCAATAGAGTTCCAATGCGCGTGAGATGTTAATTTCCGGCTCAGCAGCACCCCCTAACAGTGCCGCCGCCTCTAGTAGGTCAGGTTTATCATCTGGCCCGGAGATCGCCTGTATGCGCTCTAACAGCTCATTCGTTGGCAGCTTTGCAACTTGGTCAGCGCGAAGGTATCGAAAGCCTCTTGCTGCTGCTAAATCACGCGCTGCCGCAAATCTTTGTTCGGCATCGGGCGAATCTCCGGCAAGCTTGGCTTCCCATCCTTCGATTAACTGCGCCCAGACCAAGCCTGCCTTTTGATTGGCTACTAACTCACTATCAGTATGAAGTGAGACCCAGATGAACTCACGTGGTTCAACCGCCTCATATCGTTTTGGAACACGTCTATAAAGTAAAAGACCTTTGCCGCGTTTCTTGATAGCCATATTAACCCCCTTATCTCGTGCTACTGTATAGCGAAATGTAGAGCAGATTGTATAGCATAAATGATGAGATGCGGTGATGTAGCTAGCATACAGTCTATTTTATTCAGCCATATCAATGACTTACACGTATAACATAATAAGGAATTGGCGGAGAGACAGGGATTCGAACCCTGGGAGGCTCTCACCTCAACGGTTTTCAAGACCGCCGCATTCGACCACTCTGCCACCTCTCCGCGCATAAGTTAAAAGGTCGATGCTTTTAACAAGTGTCT
>Ga0316189_10001820_pt1 | contig 21064 bp, 20 predicted proteins | sample LowCovwburrow_MG_FD_204930 | JGI IMG/M metagenome (GOLD analysis project Ga0316189, IMG submission 204930) | Coastal sediment microbial communities from Maine, United States - Lowes Cove worm burrow | ecosystem: Environmental > Aquatic > Marine > Coastal > Sediment | place: USA: Maine... | reverse complement strand
GGCTGAAGGGGCACCGGGATGGTTTATTCAGGACGCGCTCGGGCCGTCCATGGGCGCTCGGTAATTTGTTCCCTACAAATTACGGTCCTGAATAAACCATCCCGGCGCCCTTGCGAAACTGCGGTTCAACTATTGACGAGTTTTGAGAAAAAAGAGATGAAGCCATGTTAGAAGTCAAGAATTTACATGCCACTGTGGGTGGTAAGCCGATCCTTAAGGGGCTGGACCTGTCGATTGCGGATGGTGAGATACACGCCATCATGGGACCCAATGGGGCCGGCAAGAGTACGCTGGGAAATGTGCTTGCGGGCCGTGAAGGCTACGAAGTCACCGCCGGTGAAGTGATCTATAAGGGTAAGAACCTGCTTGAGCTCGAGCCCGAGGAGCGGGCCTGTGAAGGCGTGTTCATGGCTTTTCAGTATCCGGTGGAAATCCCGGGTGTCAACAACACGTATTTTCTGCGTGCTGCGCTGAACGCCCAGCGCAAATATCGCGGAGAGCCGGAACTGGACTCGATGGAGTTCCTGAAACGGGTTCGTGAAAAACTCAAGATTCTGCACATCTCTGACGACCTGATGCACCGGGCGGTCAACGAGGGTTTCTCGGGCGGCGAGAAGAAGCGTAATGAGATTTTCCAGATGGCCGTGCTGGAGCCGTCACTGGCCATTCTGGATGAAACGGATTCCGGTCTTGATATTGACGCGCTTCGGCTGGTGGCGAAAGGCGTCAACCAACTGCGCGGCGAGGACCGCTCCATGATCGTGGTGACCCATTATCAGCGTTTGCTGGATTACATCGTCCCGGACGTGGTTCACGTACTTGCCGACGGTAAGATAGTTGCCAGTGGTGACGCGAAGCTGGCCCTGAAGCTGGAAGATCAGGGTTACAGCTGGCTCGAGCAGGGCGGAATCGCACAACTGAACGAAGAGATCAGGACATAGGGAGGCCGGTCGATGGATGCCGCAAAAACCCTGCCACTGGTCGAAAAGTGGTCTGAAGAGTTCAGCACGATTGCGCGCCAGGGCGGACCTGGCTGGCTGCAGGAACTGCGCAGCAATGCCGCAGGACAGTTTGGCTCTGCCGGGCTGCCGACCCGCAGGAACGAAGAATGGAAATACACGCCCGTTCGGTTGCTGGAGGGCTTGCGCCCGACAACTGCACCGGATGATGGGAGGACTGTCGCTGAAACGCACTTTCCCCAACCACCTCTGTGTGAAGATGCTGCAGTTGTTTCAATCGTCAACGGTGTTTTGTCATTCCCGCTTCCCGGGATGATGGCAGGTGTCACCCTGCTGCCCCTGGGCGAGGCAATCGAAAAATTTGGCAAGAAGCTGCAACCACTGTTTAGTGGTGTTGAGCTCGAAGGTGCAGGGCGGATGTTCAGCGCTCTGAATACGGCCTTTCTGGACCAGGGCCTGGTGGTCCATGTTGATAAGAATACGCAGGCCGGGAACTTGCTGGTCCGCTGGGCATTGAGCGGCGAAGAGACTGTACGTCTGGGCAATTTCCGCCTGGTCATATTGCTTGAGCAGGGTGCGAAACTCGATTTCATCGAGCAGTTCGAAAGCGCCTCCGCCGCGCGTGGTGCACTCAATGTACTGACCCAGATCGACCTCTCCAATGAAGCTGAACTGAGCCATGTTCGAATGCAGGATGAAGGGGATGACGTTGTGCTGCTGACCTCGACCTCGATCCAGCAGGCCGCGGCCAGCGTATACCAGTACAGCGGGTTTGACCTGGGTGGCGGCCTGGTGAGGCATGAACTGCATACAGAACTGGCGGGTGCCGGGGCCTTCGCAGGTTTCGACGGCGCTTTCGTGCTGGACGGGAAACGGCACGTTGACAACCACATCAGTGTCGACCATGCAGCCCCCGGATGCAGCAGCAATCAGTTCTTCAGGGGCGTGCTGGGCGGAAGCAGTCGCGGCGTTTTCAATGGCCGTGCACTGATCCGGCCGGGCTCAGACGAGTCGGTCGTGTACCAGTCTAACGCCAACCTGTTGCTGTCCCGTCTGGCTGAAATAGACACCAAGCCGGAGCTGGAGATTTACGCAGACGAAGTTGAGGCCAGCCATGGCGCGACGGTTGGCCAGTTGGATGAGTCGGCGATTTTCTACATGCGTACGCGCGGTCTGAGTGACCCGGAGGCGCGACGGATGTTAACCGCGGCCTTCTGTCACGCGGTCAGTGACCGCCTGCGCGATGCCGGGCTCTCTGAAATCATTTCCAGACGGCTGGACGCCGCCATGCCCGGTGACCAGCCGATCGCGGCGGAGGTCAGCGATGCCTGAGTACCAGCCGTTCGACGTCAACCGGGTTCGGGCGGACTTTCCCATCCTGGAGCGGAAGATTCACGGCAAGCCGCTGATCTATTTCGACACGGCATCATCGTCGCAACGGCCTGCCGCAGTGATTGATGCGGTCGATGACTTTTACCGTCGCCATAACACCAACGTTCACCGGGGCGTGCATACCCTGAGCCAGGAGGCGACCGAGCTATATGAGTCCGGGCGACGCAAGCTGGCTGCTTACATCAACGCGACCTCGGAAAAGGAAGTGATTTTCACGCGCGGAACCACCGAGTCCATCAACCTGGTGGCGAATAGTTACCTGCGGCCCAAATTACAGCCGGGTGATGAGATCCTGGTGACCCACATGGAGCACCACGCCAACATCGTGCCGTGGCAGATGTTGTGTGAACAGACCGGAGCCGTTCTGAAAGTCGTGCCCATAAACGAGCGCGGTGAATTGAAAATGGACGAGCTGAAAAGCATGCTCTCCGAGCGCGTGAAGCTGCTCGGGATCGTCCACGTTTCCAATGCTCTGGGTACGGTCAACCCGGTGGCCGAAGTGTGCCGGCTGGCGAACGCCCAAGGCATTCCGGTGCTGGTGGACGGTGCGCAGGCCATGCCGCATTCGCGTGTTGATGTGCAGGCCCTGGGTTGCACGTTTTACTGCCTGTCAGCCCACAAAATGTACGGACCGACCGGTATCGGCGCCTTGTGGGCCCGCGAAGCGACCCTGGACGCAATGCCACCCTGGCAGGGTGGGGGAGAAATGATCCGCAAGGTGACTTTTGAGAAAACCACCTGGAACGACCTTCCGGCCAAGTTTGAAGCAGGAACACCGCATATCGCAGGCGGCGTCGGGCTCGCCGCGGCGATTGACTACCTGTCGCAATTCGACATGCGTGAAGTGATGGCGCATGAGCAGCGGGTGCTCAGCTATGCGACGCGCAGGCTGTCTGAAATTGAAGATCTACGCATCATCGGCACCGCTAAAGAAAAGGCCGGCGCGATCAGCTTCACGCTGGGCGATATACACCCCCACGACCTGGGGACGGTTATCGACCACCATGGAATCGCCCTGCGCACGGGTCACCATTGCGCGATGCCGGTCATGCAGTTCTTCAACGTACCGGCCACCGCCCGGGTCTCGTTCGGCCTGTATAACACCGAGCAAGAGGTGGATGCTTTGATCGCAGCGCTGCACAGCGTGCGGGAAATGTTCAGCTAGTCCCGGGGTTTCAGTCCTCGGCCACCTCGATATTGGTAACCCTCTGGAATCCACGCGGCAGCTTACGGCCGCGGTGGGCCCGGTCACCCTTGAAGTGTTCTATATCCCTGGCGCTCATGCGCAGGTAGCGCTGCCCGGCCCAGACCAGGATTTCCTGTTTTCCGGCCATCACCGCCAGCCCCACCATGAACTCCTCACCGGCCTTGAGCCGTTTGGGTGGAATGTTGATCAGCTTGTTGCCCTTGCCGCGTGAAAGCTCGGGCACGTCCTCGATCGGAAAGGCCAGCAGGTAACCATCGGAGGTGGCGCAGATGATGGTATTCGACGCTGCCGGATCGTAGTAAGCAGGCCTGACCGGTTTTGCCCCGGCCGGGACGGACAAAGCAGCCTTTCCGGCCTTCATCCGACTGTGCAAATTGCCCAGGTCGGTCACAAAGCCATAGCCGAATGACGAGGCCAGAACAATCTTCTGCCCGGCGCTGCCTGCCAGTGTATACATGAAGCTTTCACCTGCCGGCAGCGTGAAGCGGCTGGTCAGTGGTTCGCCCTGGCTACGCGCTGACGGCAGGGTGTGGGCAGACAATGAATAGGCCCGCCCCCGTGAGTCGAGAAACACCGCCTGCTCATTGCTGCGACCGTGTGCCGCGTGCTGAAATTCGTCGCCGGCCCTGTAGTTGAGCGAAGCAGGGTCAATTTCGTGTCCCTTGGCTGAGCGTACCCATCCCGATTGTGACAGAACGATGGTGACTGGTTCGGAAGGTACGAGGTCTTCCTGCCGCAGCGCCTGGGCAGCGTCCCTTTGCACCAGCACGGAACGGCGATCGTCGCCGTGCTTTTCTGCATCGGCCAGCAGCTCCTTCTTGATAAGCGTCTTCAGCCGGGCTTTTGAACCGAGTATTTTTTCCAGCCCATCGCGTTCATCGGCCAGGACATCCTGTTCGTCCCGGATTTTCATTTCTTCCAGCTTCGCCAGGTTGCGAAGTTTCAATTCGAGGATGGCTTCGGCCTGTGTGCCGGTCAGGTCAAAACGACTCATCAGAACGGGCTTGGGTTTGTCCTCGTGCCTGATGATATAGATAACTTCATCGATGTTGAGGTAGGCAACCAACAGGCCCTCAAGGATATGCAGGCGGTCGACAACCTGGTCCAGGCGGAAATTGAGGCGCCTGGTGACCGTATCCATGCGAAATGTCAGCCATTGTTTCAGCAACTCACGCAGGTTGAGGATCTGGGGTTTTCCGCTGTTGCCGATGATGTTCAGATTGACGCGGTAGTTGCGTTCCAGGTCGGTGGTCGCAAACAGGTGGTTCATCAATTGTGCCTGGTCCACACGGTTGGAGCGCGGCACGATGACCAGCCGGGTCGGGTTCTCATGATCCGATTCATCCCGCAGGTCCTCAACCATCGGCAGCTTCTTGGCTTGCATTTGAGCTGCGATCTGCTCCAGCACCTTGGCCGGTGAAACCTGGTGGGGCAGGGCGGTGATGACAACCTCGCCGTTTTCCTTTTCCCAGATCGCGCGCATTTTCACGGAGCCGGTACCGGTTTCGTATATCTGCAGCAGGTCTTCGGCCGGGCTGATGATCTCGGCGTTGGTCGGGTAGTCCGGCCCTTTCACATGCTCGAAGAGTTCGGCAACGGTGGCCTTGGGTTCATCCAGCAAACGTATGCAGGCTGAAACGACCTCACGCAGGTTGTGCGGTGGTATATCCGTGGACATACCCACGGCGATACCGGTGCTGCCATTGAGCAGTACATTGGGTAACCGCGCCGGTAACATCAGTGGTTCTTTCAGTGTGCCGTCGAAGTTGGGCCCCCAGTCAACCGTGCCGTTGCCCAGTTCTTCCAGCAGTGTCCTGGCGTAGGCGGTCAGGCGTGACTCCGTGTAGCGCATGGCGGCGAATGACTTCGGGTCGTCAGGAGATCCGAAATTACCCTGGCCGTCGACCAGCGGATAACGGAAAGCAAACGGCTGCGCCATCAGCACCATCGCCTCGTAGCAGGCCGAGTCGCCATGCGGATGGAATTTACCAATGACATCGCCCACCGTCCGGGCTGATTTCTTGTGTTTGGACTTTGCGCTCAGGCCCAACTCGCTCATGGCGTAAATGATGCGTCGCTGGACCGGTTTAAGGCCGTCCCCCAGGTGTGGCAGGGCGCGGTCGAGCACCACGTACATGGAGTAATCCAGGTAGGCCTTTTCAGCGTAGTCCTTGAGGGGGACTCGTTCGTGATCGGAGAATGATTGGGTAATTTCTGTCATGTTTTTTCGATGATTTCAGTAGGTGCCTGTCAGCTTTTCCGGATCAACCGGCATCCACGCGGGGGCGCAGCAGCATCGGCATAAATATAATGGAAAACAGGGCGAAGCTAAGGATCCATAAAACGCCGGCAACAGTGATCCACAGTTGGTAATTCGCCGGATCAGTCAGCGGAAAAAATATACGGATGGTGGCGGCCAGGGCCATGCCGGCCAATATGAAGTTAACAGTCTGGGGTGCATGATGGACGTCCCTGCCGGTATGGCCCAGCGCCACCCGCGCCATCATGCTCACGGTAATCATCCCGATGCCACCCACTGCATAGGCGTGGACAGGCAGGTAATCGGGGATGGCCGTCACTGGCATCAGTGCCCGTAAAAGAAACCCGAGGTTGATCATCACAAAGGCCGCAAAAAGTCCCAGTAGCAGTGGTTTTTGCCAGATGCCCAGCGTGTGCCAGCCATTGACCCGGATTGAATTCGAAAACAACAGGCCGCCTGCCAGCAATGCGCCCACGAAATGCTGAGGAAATACGACTTCGCTGATCAAAAAAAGCGGATAAAGCACCGACGTTGCGAGGTCGTTCCAGCGCGGGTTTTTGAGTTCAACCGGGTAGCCCACGCCACGCTCGGTGAAGAATGGAATGACCCGTCGCCCCATGAATAGGACCATGCCCAGCACCAGGTACAGGCCTCCGTAAATGCCCAGATGTATGCCGTTGCCGACATTGCCGGCCACGCCAAGGTAGAACAATAGATTGGCAGCGGCCATCAGCACCAACAGCAGCAGGACCATGGCTTGCCTTTTCTGGCGAACCTTTATGATTGGCCTGGCTACGGCAAAAATCAGGCTGGCCATGAAGGCCATGTCGGCCGCAGCTGCATAGACCAGCATGCCGGTGCCCGCGGCCATCAGGATACGGGCCAGTAGCCAGAATATGAAAATCAGGGCCAGCCCGGCTCCGCTGGCAGTTTTCTGCCCGGTCCAGTTCCACGCAGCAGTCAGCAGGAAACCGGCTATTACCGCCATCGCATAGCCATACAGCATTTCATGTGCATGCCACTGGAACATCGAAAGCCCGGAAAGCTGGATGACAAACCCAAAGCGGTAAACGGCCAGCCAAAGGGCCATCGTGACCATTGCGAAAATTGAAGCGCCGAGGAAAAACGGGCGAAATCCCCGCAACCATAGTGCCTGGTTGCTCAACTCGCTCCCTTGATCAACGTGCGCGTATCGAAGAAGACCTGGTCGCTGAAGATCAGGCCATTTTTGACCCGGAAGAAGCCTGCGCCTTGAAAGACAACACCATTGAGCCCTTCGAATTCCATGATGACGGCCGCGGTGTCGTCCTCGATCACGGTCGACCTGGGGTCCATCCGGGCAATGAAGGGTGCGGTGTCACTGATATGTTGCCGAACAGCCGCCTCGCCCCGGATGGGCTCCGGCATCATCGGACCGTGCATTACCACGTCTTCGCTGAGGGGGGCCAGTGAGGCGTCGTTGCTGTTGATGGCTTCGAAATACAGCATGACGGCTTGCTCAATTTCGGATCTGTTACTCATTACCTGTCTCCTCAGACTGTGGCGAGATTGCCTTTATCTTCCAGCCAGCTCTTGCGGTCCGCAGCCCGCTTCTTACCGAGCAGCATGTCCATCATTTTGTTGGTGGCAGCGTGGCTTTCAACGGTTAGCTGCACCAGTCTGCGGGTATCCGGGTCAACGGTGCTTTCGCGCAGTTGCATGGGGTTCATCTCACCCAGGCCCTTGAAGCGGGTTTCCATGACCTTGCCTTTCTTTTTCTCGGCAGCGATTCGCTCGTAAATGCCTTTTCGCTCTTCGTCATCGAGTGCGTAGAACGTTTCTTTACCGACGTCGATCCGGTAGAGCGGTGGCATGGCCACGAATATATGCCCGGTTTCGACCAGCGCTGTGAAGTGCTTCAGGAACAGGGCAGCGAGTAGTGTGGCAATGTGCAGCCCATCCGAATCGGCGTCTGCCAGGATGATGACTTTACCGTAGCGCAGGCCGGAAATCTCGTTCGACCCCGGGTCGACCCCGATCGCAACAGAAATGTCGTGCACTTCCTGGTTGCTCAGGACCGAGTCGGATTCCACTTCCCAGGTGTTCAGTATTTTGCCGCGAAGCGGGAGTATGGCCTGGTACTCGCGGGTCCGGGCCTGCTTGGCTGAGCCACCGGCGGAATCGCCCTCAACCAGGAACAGTTCTGTCCAGGCGAGGTCCTGCGAGGTGCAGTCTGCCAGTTTGCCGGGCAGGGCCGGCCCCTGCGTTACTTTCTTGCGAACGACTTTCCGGGCCGATTTCATCCGCTTCTGGGCGCTGTCGATCGCCAATTGAGCGATGGCTTCACCGTCGGCTACATTTTGGTTCAGCCACAGGCTGAACGCGTCCTTGATCACGCCTGAGACGAAGGCAACGCAGGCGCGTGAGGAAAGTCGTTCCTTGGTCTGGCCGCTGAACTGCGGGTCGGCCAGCTTGACCGAGAGGATATAACTGATTTTTTCCCAGATATCATCCGGCGTCAGGCGCAGGCCGCGGGGCAGAAGGTTATGGTGTTCGCAAAACTCCCGCAGCGCATCGACCAGGCCGGTGCGCAGGCCGTTCACATGGGTCCCGCCCTGTACCGTCGGGATCAGGTTGACATAGCTTTCCTGTAATTGACCGCCCTCGGGCAGCCAGCTGAGGGCCCAGCTGACCTGCGAATCCGTGCCCTTGAGTTCGCCGTTAAAGGGTTGCTCGGGCAGGCAGGTATAGCCTTCGAGCTCGCTCTGCAGGTAGTCGGTCAGTCCCTGCTGGTAGCACCACTCTTCTTTCTCGTTGCTCTTTTCAACCCTCAGACTGACGAGCAAGCCGGGGCAAAGCACTGCCTTGGCCCGCAACAGGTGCCGCAGCCGCTTCAGGGAGAAATTGGCGGAGTCGAAGTAGGATGGCTCCGGCCAGAAACGGATACGTGTTCCCGTGTTGCGCTGGCCGACGGTCCCAATTTCCTTGAGTTCAGATTTCTTGTCGCCGTTGGCGAAGACCATGTAATGCTCGGCGCCGTCCCGCTTTATCCAGATTTCCAGTTTGGAAGACAGTGCGTTGACGACCGACACGCCGACACCATGCAAGCCGCCCGCGAATTGGTAATTCTGATCTGAGAACTTGCCGCCGGCATGGAGCTTGGTGAGGATCAGTTCCACGCCCGGCATGTTTTGTTCGGGGTGAATGTCCACCGGCATCCCGCGTCCGTCATCGCTGACCTCGACCGAGCCGTCTTCATACATGGTGACGTTAATCTCGCCGGCGTGACCGGCCAGTGCTTCGTCCACGCTGTTGTCGATGACTTCCATCGCAAGGTGGTTGGGCCGGACTGTGTCGGTATACATCCCCGGTCGTCTCTTGACCGGTTCCAGCCCTGTCAGGACTTCAATGTCTTCTGCGCGGTATTTGCTGCTCATCGCCTTCTTGTTTCGGGTTCCTTGGCTTTTATGTGGCGAAAAGGATGTTCACCTGTTTACCAACGGTTTTCAAGTAGCTTCTGCATACCGTACAATGTGCTTCCAGAACTTCCTCGATAAATCGACGATAAATTGGCACAAAACGAACACAGGGTTCTGGCATGGCATCTCTAGTTTTTGTTACCGGCGGCGTAGTTTCTTCACTTGGAAAGGGGCTGTCTGCTGCAGCACTCGCTGCAATTCTCGAATCCCGTGGCCTCAAGGTCACCATGGTGAAACTCGATCCCTACATCAATGTGGATCCTGGAACGATGAGCCCGTTCCAGCATGGAGAGGTTTATGTCACTGATGATGGCGCCGAAACGGATCTCGACCTGGGCCACTACGAGCGCTTTATCCGCACGCGCATGGGCCAGCTCAATAATTGCACGACGGGACGCATTTACAGCAACGTGATTGCCAAGGAACGCCACGGCGATTACCTCGGCGCCACGGTGCAGGTGATTCCGCATGTGACCGATGAGATCAAGAGCTGGGTGCTTCGCGCAGCTGAGGGGTACGACGTCGCTATGATCGAAATCGGCGGCACCGTGGGTGACATCGAGTCATTGCCTTTCCTCGAGGCCATTCGCCAGTTGGGCGTAGAGTACGGTCGTAATGCGATGTTCATGCATCTGACGCTGGTGCCTTTCCTGCGGGCTGCAAATGAGATCAAGACCAAGCCCACGCAGCACTCCGTCAAAGAGCTTCGCTCTATCGGCATCCAGCCGGATATTTTGCTGTGCCGGTCAGAAATCGAACTGTCCGAGTCTGAACGCGCAAAGATTGCGCTGTTCACCAACGTCCCGGAAAAAGCCGTAATTACTGCGCTGGATGCACCCAACAGCATCTACGACATTCCTCACATGCTTTACGAAGAGGGCCTTGATGACCTGATCGTCGAGGGTTTCGGTCTCGAAGACAAAGCCGGTGAAGCTAACCTGGATGACTGGCTGGAGGTCGTGGATCGTACGATCAACACGCGGCACGAAGTCACCGTCGCCATGGTGGGCAAGTACGTGGAACATCACGACGCCTACAAATCCCTGACCGAAGCGATTGCCCATGGTGGTCTGCGGCACCGCATCAAGGTGAATATCAAACGTCTTGAATCGGATGACCTGGCGGATAACGACCTGTCCTTGCTGGAGGACGTTGACGCCATCCTGGTCCCCGGTGGTTTCGGTGAGCGTGGTTTTGAAGGCAAGGTAAACGCTATCCGCTATGCCAGGGAAAACGGTATTCCCTACCTGGGTATCTGTTATGGCATGCAGGCTGCAGCGGTTGAGTTCGCGCGTAACGTTTGCGGACTCGAAGGGGCTAACACCACCGAGGTGGATCCCGACACGCCGCATGGCGTGATTGGCCTGATCACGGAATGGCGCGACGCTTCCGGCAAAGTGGAGCAACGTGACGAAGAGTCCGATTTGGGAGGAACCATGCGCCTGGGTGGACAGGAATGCCGCTTACGTGAGGGATCCCTGGCGCGAAAACTTTACGGTCAGGAGATCATTACCGAGCGTCATCGCCATCGCTACGAGTTCAACAACCACTACCGCGATATCTTCCAGAAAAACGGCATGTTGCTCTCCGGGATGTCTATGGACGGGATGCTGGTGGAAATTATTGAAATTCCGGATCACCCCTGGTTCCTGGCCTGCCAGTTCCACCCCGAATTTACTTCCAGCCCGAGGGGCAGTCACCCTATTTTCAGCGGTTTCATAGAAGCTGCATTGCATCAGCAGCAGGGTGAGATACCCAGGGGAGTTGCACAATTGTGAAACTCTGCGGTTTCGAAGCCGGTCCGGAACATCCCTTTTTCCTGATTGCCGGGCCCTGCGTCGTCGAGTCCGAGCAACTGGTGATTGATACAGCTGGTACGCTTAAGGAAATTTGTACGCGACTCGATATCCCGCTGATTTTCAAATCGTCGTTCGATAAGGCCAACCGGACATCCAGCAGCAGTTTTCGCGGCCTGGGCGTGGAGGAAGGTCTGCGGATTCTGGCCGAGGTAAAACGCCAGGTTGGCGTACCGGTTCTGACCGATGTGCACGAGGATACTGACATCAGCGCCGTCGCCACGGTGGTCGACGTGATGCAGACACCGGCTTTCCTGTGCCGGCAAACCAATTTTATCCAGCGTGTTGCCGAAGCCGGCATCCCGGTTAACCTGAAGAAAGGCCAGTTCCTCAGCCCCTGGGAAATGAAAAACGTGGTGGAAAAAGCCCAGGCGGTCGGTAACAAGCACATCATGGTCTGCGAGCGCGGTGTGTCTTTTGGTTACAACAACCTGATCTCGGATATGCGTTCATTGGCGGTCATGCGCGATACCGGTTGCCCGGTGGTGTTTGATGCAACCCATTCGGTGCAATTGCCCGGCGGCCAGGGCGGGTCGTCCGGTGGACAACGTGAATTCGTTCCGGTGCTGGCGCGTGCGGCCGTCGCGGTTGGCGTCTCCGGCCTGTTTATGGAGACCCATCCTGACCCCGAGAAAGCGCTGAGCGATGGCCCGAACGCCTGGCCCCTGGGCCAGATTGAAGATTTATTGACGACGCTCAAGGCACTTGATGCCGTGAGCAAGCGAAACTCACTGCCGGAATAGTTAATCCGGAACCCAACCAAGGATCAAAAATGACAGCAATGAAATCCATTCATGCCCGGGAGATTCTGGACTCCCGTGGAAACCCGACCCTCGAAGCAGAAATTACGCTGGAGTCCGGCGCTTTCGGACGTGCAGCTGTACCGTCAGGTGCCTCAACCGGTGCGCGTGAAGCGATCGAGTTGAGGGACGGCGACGCCAGTCGCTATGGCGGTAAGGGCGTCAGCAAGGCCGTTGACAATGTAAACCTGGTCATTGCCCCCGCCCTTCGCGGCATGGGTGCGGATGACCAGGCGGCGCTGGATGCCCGCCTGATTGAGCTGGATGGCACCCCGAACAAGGCGAACCTGGGCGCCAACGCCCTGTTGGGTGTTTCATTGGCGGCGGCACACGCGATGGCGGCAGAAGAAGGCCGCCCGCTGTGGGCCAGGTTGGCGCAGAGCGATAATCTGCAATTGCCTGTGCCGATGATGAACATCATCAATGGCGGCGCCCATGCCAACAACAGCGTTGATATGCAGGAGTTCATGATACTTCCCTGGGGTGTGGGTTCCTTCAAGGAATCTTTGCGTTGCGGTGTAGAAATTTTTCATTCGCTGAAGTCGGTATTGAGCGGTAAGGGTATGAGCACGGCGGTGGGTGATGAGGGTGGTTTCGCTCCCGACCTGCCGTCCAATGAAGCGGCTATCGAGACGATACTCGAAGCGGTCGAAAAATCCGGTTACCGCATCGGTGAAGACGTTAGTCTCGGTCTGGACACCGCGTCATCGGAGTTCTTCAAGAACGGGCTGTATCACCTCGAGTCAGAAGGAAAGGCATTTACGCCGGCTGAGTTTGCCGAATACCAGGCCAGCTGGGTCCGGCAGTATCCGATTATCAGTATCGAAGACGGAATGGCTGAAGACGACTGGGAAGGTTGGGAAATTCTGACCCGCCTGACCGGTGATGATTGCCAGCTGGTGGGTGATGATCTGTACGTGACCAATACCGAAATATTCCAGCGTGGCATCGATATGGGAATCACCAATTCTATCCTGATCAAGCTGAACCAGATCGGAACCCTGACCGAAACGCTGGAAGCTATTGCCATGGCTGACCGCGCCGGGTTCAGTGCGGTGATATCGCATCGTTCGGGAGAAACAGAGGACACCACCATCGCAGACCTCGCGGTGGCTACCACTGCTTCCCAGATCAAGACGGGATCGCTTTGCCGCTCTGACCGGGTGGCCAAGTACAACCAGTTGTTGCGGATAGAAGAAGCACTGGGCGAACGCGGCACGTATGCCGGTGCAGGAGCATTTTCGAATATTCGTAACTGGAGCTGATGCGCTCTCTGTTGGCCATATTGCTGTTGGTGCTGATCGCACTGCAGGTCAAGTTATGGTTCGGCGAAGGAGGCTATCGCGACGTGCAACGACTCGCCATGCGGGTCGAACAGCAGGCCATGGAGAATGAAACCCTGGCCCAGCGAAACCGTGAATTGCAGGCTGAAGTCGAGGATCTGCGGCAAGGCCTGCAAGCGGTTGAAGAGCGTGCGCGCAGCGAGTTGGGGATGGTCAAGGAAAACGAAGAGTTTTACCAGGTCGTACCCGGCGAAGTGAAAGCGGTAGAAGACCAGCAATGAGCGGATCCCGGGTTCATGCTTTGATCCCTGCTGCGGGCCGCAGCATCCGCTTCGGCGGAACCACCCTTAAGCAATACACCCACCTGATGGGATTGCCAGTGATGGCGCACAGTATTGAAGCCGTGATGGCGCATGCCGCAATTGAATCGGTCACAGTGGCGCTGGCTTCGGATGACGGGATGTTTGAACAACTGGTTCAGCCATTATTTCCCGCGGTGAGAACTGTGGTTGGTGGTAGCAGCCGCGCCCGGACCGTGATGAATGGCCTGGAGTTTATCTCCGGCCAATATCCGGATTGCGAATGGGTCCTCGTGCATGATGCCGCCAGGCCCTGTCTTGCAGCGGCTGACCTGGATCGCTTGCTGAAAGAGGGCCTGAAAAGTGAAGCGGGTGCCATTCTCGCCATGCCGGTCAGTGATACGCTGAAACTCGCAGATGATTCGACCTGCATTGAGCAAACCATTGACCGTTCCCGCTATTGGGCTGCACAAACGCCTCAATTATTTCCCATTCGCATGTTGCAGCAGCAGTTGGCTGGTGCATTGGCCGACGGAGTGGAGCCCACCGATGAAGCTTCGGCCGTCGAACGGGGGGGCTTCCACCCCTTGCTGGTGAAGGGTTCATCCACCAATATCAAAATAACCGGGGCCGAAGACCTGGCCCTGGCTGAGTTCATCTTGCAACGACAGGCAACGCGGGAGTAAGCGCATGGAGCAACGCATAGGGCAGGGACTTGATGTGCACGCCTTCGCCGATGGCGACCACGTGATGCTGGGTGGTGTACGTATTCCGCACAGCAAAGGACTGGCGGCTCACTCCGATGGTGACGTGGCCTTGCACGCGCTGTGCGACGCCTTGCTCGGGGCGCTGGCTTTGGGTGACATCGGTCAGCATTTCCCGCCCGGCGATGAACAATGGCGCGATGCGGATAGCCGCATGTTACTCGGCAGCGTCCGTGAGATGCTCAGCAACGCAGGCTGGTATACCGTCAACCTGGATATCACCATTGCCTGCGAAGAACCCCGCATAGGCCCACATGTGACGGCCATGCGAGAGGCGATCGCCCAGGTGCTGGAGACGACGCCAGACCGGGTCTCGGTCAAGGCGACCACCACCGAGAAGCTCGGTTTCTGCGGCCGTGGTGAAGGCATAGCAGCGCTGGCTGTCGTGCTGCTGGCCCGCGACTGAATGCAGCCTTCCCTTTACGCTTTGCCGGACTGGAACCGGGTTTTGGGGACGCCCGTCGCCAGTGGCGTGATCCGGGCGGAGCTTGAAGACTTTCGGGTAGAGGAAATTCCCCTCATAACGACCGTGGGGGAAGGCAGTCATCTCTGGCTGGAAATCGAAAAGCGCAATGCCAACACCGACTGGGTTGCCAAACAGTTGGCAAAACTGGCTTGCGTGCCGGGCCGGGATGTTGGCTACGCCGGAATGAAGGACCGGCGCGGAGTGACCCGCCAATGGTTTTCCATTGGTTTGCAGGAAGCCGGGAACGATAACTGGAGAGAATGGGAACTTCCCGAAGCCCGTGTTATCCAGGCCTGTTTACATAAGCGAAAGTTGAAGCGTGGGGCGCTGCGGGGAAACCGCTTTGTGATCGTTGTACGTAAGCTGGCGGGGCAGCTTGATGACCTGGAGGACCGCCTGCAGCAGGTCGCTAAGCAGGGGGTGCCAAATTACTTTGGTTTACAGCGGTTTGGGCACGGTGGCAGAAATGTCGTACAAGGGGTCCGTTGGCTTCAACATGGCGGGCGCCTGCCGCGCAACAAGAAAAGCATCTACATTTCGGCGGTCCGAAGCTTCCTGTTCAATGGCGTCTTATCGAGCCGGGTTGAAATGGGTAACTGGAGCCGGATCGTGGATGGCGAGGTCGCGATGCTGGACGGTAGCCATTCTTCCTTTTTCTGTGATGTGCCTGACGCTAAACTTGAGCGCAGGTGTGCCGAGTTTGATATCCATCCCAGCGGCCCTCTGCCGGGTGATCGACCGGATGGTGTTGCGGGGACTTGCGCTGACATTGAAACAGCCGTGTTGCAACCGCATGAGGGCTTGATCGAGTGCCTGTCCAAAGCGCGGGTCAAAGCCGCGCGGCGGAGCCTGCGGTTGTTGCCGGCGGGTATGGAATGGACGCAGGATGGGCAAGACCTGGAGTTGAAATTCGAGTTGCCGGCAGGCGGCTATGCAACCTGTGTGTTGCGGGAGCTTGTAACGACCGGCCTCGACACCATATCGGAATCCAAATGAGTAACTACAGACTGAAAGGCGCATCGGGCCCGGTGATCAACCAGGCGTTCAGGCTCAAACCAAAAACCCTGATCGGCCGGGCGGATGACTGCGATCTGCGTATTGATACAGAGGGTGTCGCATCCCACCATGCAGAAATCCACGAGTCAGAAGATGGGCAATTGCTTCTTCTCAACCTCGACGCTGCTGCCGAGACACGATTGAATGGTGAAGCCATTGAGCGCGCCGGCCTTTCCAGCGGGGACGAAATCAGGATCGCGAACTGTCGCTGGGTCTTGCAGGCGCCGGGGTTGCGCCCGGAGAAAGTTCTGACCCGGGAGGCCGTTAAACCGAAACGTGGTTATGTGCCCTGGTTGATCGTGGGTGGGTTGCTGGCTGCAGCAGCAGTGGCAGCCTGGTACCGGGGGCTGTTGCCGCTCTAATCTGTTTGCCGGCCTTCCCCGGCCCCGTTCAAGTTCTGACCCTGAAGCTGGGTTGCCCCTCTGCGTCAATTAATCCGTAGCGCAACAGCCACTCCCTGGCATCTCCGGCGTCCTGCTCAAACCAGGCCCGGGCAGACCCCAGCCGAAAGGTATAACCCCAGCTATCCATGTCCTTCATCATCTGCCGTCGACTCAATTCAGGCAGTTCATCGGACAGCAGGATTTGCAGGTAACAGACCGCATTTTCCTCGTCGTAGTCGCCACCTGCATCAGTATCAAGCCCCTCGCGCCGTTCGGGGTCCAGGCAAATATAATGGCAGGTTTCATGGAGTATCGAGTGTACCGGCGTGTCTGCCCGCAGCACCAGGGTGCTGCCAATCAGGCCTGCTTCTTCATCGCCCCAGAACGAACCGGTGATCGCTTGTCCCGTTGCCTCCTCGCGAAGCGTCATGCCAAATCTGGCCAGCAGCAACGCCAGCGGAGCTGGGTCGATGTCCGAAAAACGGGTGACGTTGGCAGCTTGGGGATTCATTTGGGCTGTTCCATGACTTTTGAGAGATATCGAAACCGACAGACTGGAGTAATATTAGTCGATATGGAATTCCTGGAAAGCAAACATCGCCCGATTGAACTACTCCGTTATGCGGGATTGTTCACCTGGCTGTGCGCGACCATCCCGCTGTTCCTGATGCAATACTGGTATGAAGACCCATTGAATACCGGCCAGTACCTGGTCTGGTGGCTGATGCACCTGGTGTTTGGCCTTACCTACTGGAACCAGGTAAAAGCCCTGCCAGTCCGCTCCACCCTGTCACATCGGCTGGTTACAATTTCCATACTCACCTTCTGTGCGCTGGGCGTGAGCGTCATGACAGAAACCTCACTGGGCGGAATCCTGTTGTTGATCGTTGCCGGCTTGCTGCCATGGATGCTGCCCGCGGCGCCGGCAATGGCCTGGCTGGTGGGGCAGAACGTGTTGCTGGTGATGGTGATCACTTTCATTCCCGACATATCGTTCAGCGAAGCGGCATTCGCAGGGGGTTTATTCCTCGGGATTTCGCTGTTTGCTTTCATGAGTGGTGTTGTTGCACTGCGTCAGCACATCGCGCGGGATGCATTGCGAAAAATGAACTCAGAATTGCGCGCTACACAAGCGCTGCTGGCCGACAATACACGCATAGCCGAGCGGGTCCGGATCGCGCGGGAATTGCATGACCTGGTGGGACACCACCTGACCGCGCTGACGCTTAATCTCGAAGTTGCGACCCACCTGGTGAACGGCCGGGCGCTGGAACATGTACAACAGGCGCATTCATTGGCGAAATTATTGCTGGCAGACGTTCGCGAAGTGGTCAACGATATGCGTATTGATGACCAGGTCGACCTGGCCGCGGCGCTCAGAACACTGGTGAGCGGTGTTCCGGAGCCGGTTATCCACCTGGATTTGCCGTCAGAGTTGTCGATGACGGATCCGCGACGTGCCCAGGTGCTATTGCGGTGTGCGCAGGAAATGATCACCAACAGCGTGCGCCATGCCCAGGCCCAGAACCTCTGGCTCAGCCTGGTGCAGGATGTGGATGGAGTGGTATTGACCGCGCGTGATGACGGACGTGGTGTGGACAAGGTAGAAACTGGAAATGGACTCAACGGCATGGCGGAACGGCTGCGCCTTCTGGGTGGTGAATTGAAAATTGAATCGAATCCCGGTGCAGGATTTTCCCTGCATGCGTCGATACCCGTGGAGGGGATGTAGATGATTAACGTGATGCTGGTCGACGACCAGAACCTGGTCCGTAAAGGTGTACGCAGCCTGCTGGAGCTTGCTGATGAAATCGAAGTGGTGGCGGAGGCCGCCGATGGGGCCGAAGCGATACGCATGATTCCGGAGGTCAACCCGGACGTGGTTTTGCTGGATATGCGCATGCCGGGTTTGTCGGGCCTGGATGTCCTGCGCGAATTGTCGGAAAAAGAAATCTTACCGCCGACCATTATCCTGACGACTTTTGATGACGATGAGCTGGTGCTGGCCGGCATCCAGTCCGGGGCCCGTGGCTATTTGCTCAAGGACGTGGCCCTGGCTGACCTGGTGAGCGCGGTGAAAACGGTTGCTGAAGGCGGTTCCGTCGTCAAGCCTGCTGTGACCCAGCGCCTGTTGAAAGGCCTTGCGAATCTGCAGAACGATTTCTCCAGCCTGGAGCAGCCCGACCCGTTGACCGACCGGGAGACCGAGATTCTCAGGTTGATGGCCGGTGGCTACAGTAACAAGGAGATCGCCAACTCACTCGGCGTTGCCGAGGGTACGGTGAAGAATCACGTTTCCAATATTCTGTCCAAGATGGGGGTGCGAGACCGCACCCGTGCCGTGCTTAAAGCATTCGAGCTGGGACAGATCTAGCAGGGGACGTAATTAACCCGCCTTGTCCAGGTAATCGAATTGGCGCTTCAGGTCGCCCTTGTTATCGGTGACGATGCGTTCGAGTGTTTCAACCCGATCGCGAAGTTCTTTGTCCACCTGATCCAGGCGTTGGCGTAGCTGATCGAGCTCCTCTTTGTTCGAACTCGAACTGCTGCGAGCCTTGGTGTGATGCCGCCATGCTTCCAGGGCCATTCCGCACACGCTAATGATTACGATCATTGTCCATAAATTCATGCTGTGCTCCCGTGATGTTTAACTGCATTTATCATTGGTTATTTGATCCGGTTACCACTAGTGACAGAAGTCATGGGTGCGCCAGTCAGGCCGGCGGGTCTCCCGGCCGGTCGGAACGGCGGATACCTTCCGGCAACAGGTCGGGACCGGTGACTTCCTCGTCAAACTCGTAGTGAATTCTGTCCATCAGGTAACACAAACAATCCTGCTGGATGACCCTGCGATCGAGTGTCAGCATTGATGGCATGACTTCCCGTGTGGTTTCAACCTGGCCGCGGCCGAACATGAAGTACTGATCCGTTACGTCATCACCATCGTCGTTGACCGCCCTCAAGGGTTGCCTGGTGGGCTGGTGCAGGTCACCGAATGAAGTTCCGGCGGGAAGTTCGCAGAAATTGAACTTGTCCAGGTCCTCCCGCAAGGCCAGTTCCGCGGGTACGCGACCAAAACCAAACAGCACGCTTTCATTGACATACACCGTGGCAACCATGTGATACAGATGGACTGCATCCGGCTGCACCGGATGGTTGGATATGGTTTCCAGGTTGAGGCAGGTTTCCAGGAAAGCCAGCGTGTGGTCTGTGCCGTGGATCTCGCCGGCCTGTCCGCATTCCAGCGTTAATGAAGGGCAGTACTCTGACATCGACAATGACAAGGTACCGGCCGGCATCGTGAAGTAGACGACCTTGGATGAAAACAGCGAGGCCAGGCGAAGATTATCTGCACGAATCTCGTTAACTGCCGCATAATGGGGGTTCAGCCCGGTATTGTTATGAATATCTATAACCGCCAGCGGGTTCAGCTCTCTCATACGGTCGTGGATCTTGCGGAACAAACGGGTGTAGGCGCTGTCCGCTTGTTTGCCGCCCGGCCAGCAGCGATTGAAGTCGGGCTGGTCGTCGAGCCTGCGCAGACGATGCTTGGCGGCCTGCGGGTTTGCGATCAGGATCAGCAGGGAACGCGGCAGGGTTTCATGCTGGTAATTGTCTTTCAGCAGACGGCGCAGCGCTTCCCAGCCGGTGACTTCATTACCATGTTGAAGCACGGAAATAACCAGTGGTCGCTTGTTGCGGCCTTCCAGGTGGATAAGGGTAGGGCTTTCGATTTGCTGGTAAAGCGCTGATGCGGGACGCTCAAGGAGCCCCTCCGGCATGTGATCCAACTCTTTATATTCCAGCGAAACCATTTTTTATACGATAATTAAGTGTTTGGGAGAAACGGGGTCAGGCAGCCAAGATACAGGCATTGGAGAAATGAAGGAAGGGTGGGCTTGATTTTTGTTTTTGAGCACCTAAGTTTTTGCGGGTACGAACGTTTGGGAGAATAAACATGGGGTTAACTCATGGATGAATTAAAAATAGATGCCAGGCAATTAACAAAGAAATACGGCAGCCTGGTAGCGGTTAACGAATTGAGCTTTGAAGTCAGTGCAGGAGAAGTGTTGGGGTTCCTCGGGCCTAATGGCGCCGGCAAGTCAACCACCATGAAAATGTTGACGGGTTTTCTTGCGCCGACGTCTGGTACCGCGCTGGTCAATGGACACGACATTGTTAGTGACTCACTGGCCGTTCGGCGGTGCATGGGTTACCTGCCTGAGGGTGCGCCAAGCTACGGTGAGATGACTGTAAGGCGATTTCTTGAGTTCATCGCCCGTGCCCGCGGGTTCCAGGGAAAACAGGCGCTGCGGGCTGCCGGGGCTGCAATCGAGCGGCTCAACCTGGACCGTGTGCCGGAACAAACGATTGAGACCCTGTCCAAGGGCTACAAACGCCGTGTCGGACTCGCCCAGGCGATTCTCCATGACCCGCAAGTATTGATCCTGGATGAGCCCACCGATGGCCTGGACCCTAATCAGAAGCATGAGGTCAGGCGACTCATCCGGGAAATGTCCAGCGAGAAAATCATTGTCATCTCCACCCACTTGCTGGAGGAGGTCCATGCGCTGTGTAACCGGGCCATGATTATTTCAGATGGTCGTTTGCTGGTGGATGACACCCCATCCGGCCTGATTGCACGATCACGCTACCATGATGCAATCACGCTGGTGGTAGAACAGCCGGAGCGCGCCGCCAGCGTGCTCAGTGAATTGCCGCAGGCGCAAAAAGTTGAGCTCAGGGAGGGTGAGCTGACCGTGTTCCCGGCTCCGGGCTGTAAGCTGTTCGAGGTGATTTCAGATACCGTGCGTGAGCGCGACTGGAAAGTCAGCGAGCTAAGGCTCGAGGCGGGCCGGTTAGACGAGGTCTTTCGTCAGA
>Ga0316189_10001818_pt1 | contig 21074 bp, 17 predicted proteins | sample LowCovwburrow_MG_FD_204930 | JGI IMG/M metagenome (GOLD analysis project Ga0316189, IMG submission 204930) | Coastal sediment microbial communities from Maine, United States - Lowes Cove worm burrow | ecosystem: Environmental > Aquatic > Marine > Coastal > Sediment | place: USA: Maine... | reverse complement strand
CGGCAGCCCTCAAGGGCGATCTCGGCGTGGCTGTCGTAGCCGCTGCCGGCGTGGCCGAAGATCGGGATGTTGCGCACCAGGCGAAAGCCGGGCGTGTCGGTGGGGACGATGATCATCGTCGCCCGCTCGTGGCCCTCCGCCTCGGGGTCCGTGATCGCCATGACGATCGAGAACGCTGCGCCGTCGGCCGAGGAGGTGAACCACTTGCGGCCGTCGATGACGTAGCTGTCGCCGTCGAGGCGGGCAGCGCAGGTGAGCAGGACCGGGTTGGAGCCGGCGCTGTCGGGCTCCGTCATCGCGAAGCATGAGCGGATCTCACCGGCGGCGAGAGGGGCGAGGTAGCGGGCCTGCTGCGCTGGTGTGCCGTACTTCTCGAGGATCTCAATGTTGCCGGCGTCGGGCGCCTGAGAGCCGAAGAGATAGTGGCCGAGGGGGCTGTAGCCGAGCACCTCGGAGACCAGCCCGTGGTCGACGAGCGAGAGGCCGAGGCCGCCGAGCGCGACCGGAAGCTGCGGTCCCCATAGACCCTCCGCCTTGACCGCGGCGCGGAGCTGCTGGAGCTGGGGCTCGCTCTTGCCGAAGCCGCGCTGCAGGATCTCGGCTTCACGGGGGAGAACGTGACGGACGAGGAAGTCGCGGATCCGTTCGAGGAGTTGTTCGGTCGCGGGCGAGGTCGAGAAGTCCATGGGTCGGCGATCCTATCAGCCGGCGACGAAGGGCGTCATCCGCTAGCTCGCTAGAGCCGCCTCGGCATAGAGTTCGGCCAGGGCGGCGAGGTCGTCGAAGGACCCAGGGGGCTCGCGGCGGAAGGGCGTCTCAGCCTCATCTCGGAGGCGCTCGAGCTCCGCAGTGAGCGCAGCACAGCGCCCTCGAAGCGCCGGCCAGCGGCCAGCGCTGTGGAGGCGCTCGAGTTCCGCCTCGATCTCGGCGAGCGACTCGCGATTGTCACGATGCTTGAGCGCGCGGGCGACCGCAGCGTCCGCCAGCGCTCGGCGGCAGCTCTCGTACAGGGCCTCATCACCGGCTGCATCAGCGGCCAATCCTCGCAGCTCCGCGAGCGCCTCGTCCGGAGGCGTGAATTGGAGGAAGGCGACGCCGCCTGGGGCACCGACCTCACGCCATGAGTGGGTCCTCCGCAAGGCCTCGACCGCGCGGAGCCCAGCTTGTCCCCTAAGACATTGAAAGCCGGCGCGGGCGCATCGCCTCGCGAGGGCGAGGTAGCGGGCGAAGAGATCGAGCGAGCGCAGCGACGCCTCGTAGCCGGCGAGGAGCCCGTCGAGGTAGGCGAGCTCGTCGGCCAGGGCTTCGCGCTCGGCACCCTCGCGCCGGCGTAGCGCCGCTCGCTCAGGTAGCGGCGAGAAGCGCCCGCGCCGGAGGCTGAGGCCGAAATCGTAGAGCACACGCGCCCGCCCTTCGCGGCCGATCGCCTCAGCGCAACGACCTGCGCGGCGGCAGGCCTCGACCGTGTTCGGCGGATAGCGCTTTGCGTAGTAGTACCACTCGTCGAGCTCAAAGTCGGCGAGCGGTGCGAAGCCGGGCTCAGCGGCGATGAAGCGTTCGTACCAGGCGAGAGCCTGCGCTGACCGTCCCTCGGCCTCGGCGATCTCGGCGAGGTAGTACCAAGCGAGGTGGATGAAGCGCGGATCTCCGTAAGGATGCTCTCCGAAGGCGTCCCCGCGCAGCTCTCCGGCGAGCTGCGCGGGTGGCTGGATGAACACGCCGTCCGCTGTTTTCACCGTCGACGAGAGCTCCGCGACCCGCTCGATCAACGCCGCTGCCGCGGGGAGCTCCCACCAGTGCCAGAGGAAGTGGCTCGCGCGGATCAACGCCGGGAGCGGGTGCCAAGAGTACTCGTAGGCCGGCCGCTCGCTGACCAAGAGCGGCTCCAGCACCGCGGCGAGCGACTCCCATGCGCGCAATGCCGCCGCGGCTTCATCGACCCCTGCCGTCGGATAGCACTCGCTGTGCCAGCGCTCGAGCTCGGTCGGAAGCGCGAGGAGGCGGAGCGCCGCGTCGATCGCTGCGCCATCGATCTCGGGCGCGGCGACCCTCACCATCGCGCCGAATTCCTCAAGGCTCCAGACGATCCGTGCCATGGCGAGGTTAGCCCCGGAGAAGGACGTCGACGAGGAGCGCTGCGAGGAAGATCAGGCCAAAGCGGCGATTGTAGACGAAGGCGTGCGCCGACAGGTAGAGCGGCCAGGCGGAGGCCGGGAAGTTCTCTGGCCGTTCCAGGGGGCGGGGCTGGCGGAATACCGCGATCCCTTGGCGGAGGCTGGGGACTGCGAGGAAGACCGCGAGGAGCGGCCAGCCGAGGGCGCCGCGGGCGACGAGCAGGGCTGTCAGGGCGAGCTGGGCGATCCAGAGGACGATCGTCACCCGTCGCGAGAGAGACTCGCCGAGGATCACCGGCAGGGTGTGGATCCCCTTGGCCCGGTCCTGATCGATCTTGTCGGTGTGCTTGCCGAAGAGCACCGTCGTCGGGCCGATCGCGTAGGCGAGGGAGATCAGCGTGACCTCGTGGCTCCAGTGTCCGCCGCTGACCACGTAGTAGGTGCCGCCGACCATCAGCGGGCCCCAGACCGCGATCACGGAGGGCTCGCCGAGGCCGATGTACTTGAGCGGCCAGGTGTAGAAGAGGACAAAGAACGCGCCGGTGGCCAGCAGCGTCAGGGTCAGCTCGCCGGTCTCGGCGACCAAGTAGAACCCTGCGGCGAGGGCGACAGCGCCGGTCGCCGCGATCCAGCGCAGCATCTGCGACTGGCTGAGGAGGCCGTGCTCCAGCGGTTGTGGGCCGTACATCGACCGGTAGTAGTTGTCGCGGTCGACCCCTTTTAGGTGATCGGTGAGGTCATTTAGCAGGTTGTTGGTCGCGTGGGCGAAGACCAGACCGATCATGCAGGCGGTGAAGTAGCGGCCGTCGAAGAGACCGTCGCGATAGGCGAGGAGCCCGCCGATGGCGCAGGAGAGGGCGGTCATGATGAAGACCGCGGCCCGGGTCGCGATCAGCCACTTGGCGATCGGATCGAGGCGCTCCCACCCCTCGCGGTCGAGCCTGGGCATGCCCGTCAGCGCTCGTCCCCACATTTGTAGATCGACCATGCCGAGGACCCTACCGCGGCGCAGCAGCCCAGGCTAGGAGCGAGACGGCGGTCGATCTCGGGGAGTCGTCCCCCCTGAGATCGGCATGGGGGAAGAGCGCGGTGGGCCGACGGCCGCGTCGGCGCTGGGATGCTCGCTCAACGCCCCGAAGGGCTCAGCGGAGGCTGACGAGCGCCGGATCGTCGAGGTGGGGGAGGGCGTTGAAGCGGGTCAGCGTCAGCTCTCCCGGGCGATGCTTGAACTCCGAGAGCGAGGTGTTGGTGACGACGAAGGTCCCCCGCATCCCGTCCCAGGGCGAGAGGTTCATCGCCTGGCGGAGGACGGCGCCCACCGGGCCGGCGGAGCTGACCACCGCGATCCGGGCGCCGCGTTTGGCCTCGTCGATGAGCTGCTTTATGCCGGCCTCAACCCGCGCCTGGAAGCTCGGATAGGGCTCGACCATGTCGTCGAAGGCGCCCTCGATCCAGTGGCGCATGAGCGCCTGGAAGAGGCGCTCAAAGGCCTGTCGAAACTCTGCGGGACCCTCCGTGTCGCCTAGCCTGGCCTGGAGGGCCGCGATCTTGGGATCGCGCGCCGCGAGCCCGCCGACGCAGTCGCGGAGGATGTCGAGGGCCGGGAATTCGTCGAAGGCGTCGGCGATGGTCGGCGCGGGCAGGTCGAGCCCGCCCTCCTTCGCCGCCGCGATCATATGATCGGCGGTGTCACGATGACGGCGGAGCGGTCCGGCGACGATCTGATCAAAGACGGTCGCGCGGCGGCCGAAGTGAGCGCCGAGGCGCCGCGACTGCGCGACCCCCAGCTCGGAGAGGACGTCGTAGTCGTCGGCCCCGAGGGATGCTTGACCGTGGCGGATGAGGACGAGAGTGCCCATGCTTGAGCGCCGGTGTAGGCGGCGGCTCGCTCAGGGTCAAGCCTCGGGCTCGTCCTCCGAGGCGGTGCACTCGGCGATCCCGAGCGCTGTCTGGTAGGTGCAGTTCCACTCGACGAGCCTGTCGCTTAGCTCGGTCGCGGCGGCGACGTCGTCTCCGCTCTTGATCGCCTCCACCCAAGCGTCCCAGTCCGCGACGTAGGCCCCAGCGTCGAAGTCGGCGCCGAGGGTCGCGGCCATGTCAGGGGTGATCAGGGCCTGGTAGGCGACCCCCTCGACGGCCCCCTTGTAGCCCGTCGGAACCCCGAGCGAGCTGGACTCCAGGGCCTCTGAGCAGTATTTCCGCGTCCGCTTGACGAAGGCGATATTGAGCTGCCGGCGGAGCTCGTCGACGTCGACCGTCGTCGGGCTTTCGAGCATGCCCTCGATCACGGCGATGCCGGGGGTGTTACGCCCTTCGAGGCGGTCTTTCAGCCCCTGGAAGTGCGCGAGCGCTCGGCGGGCCTGGGCGGGCTCGGAGGCGCCTTTGGCCCCGTCGATGACGAGGCGGTGGAGGACCCGGTAGAGGGTCTTCTCGATCTGCTGCCGGGCCGGGGGGACGATCCAGTCGTCGATGAAGGTCTGCGGGACCTCGCCGTCGATCCCCTTGTGCCCCTCGATGAAGGCGATGTCGACGGTCTCGACGATGTCCGCGTCGTAGATCGGATCGCCAGCCAGCTCGGCGCTCAGGGCCAGGTCGCGCAGGGGCCCGCTCCACAGGCAGTAGGCCTCGTCCCAGGCGGCGTAGGGGTGCTCGACCAGGGCCTCGGGTGCGGCCACCTCGGCGCGGACGCGGTAGATCATCGCCACCTCGAGCATCGGCCGGATCGCTGAGAGCTGATCACCGGCGAGCGCCGCGAGGATCGCCGCGTCGTCGTCGCGCTCGGTGATCGCGTCGCTCTCCTGGATGTAGGTCTGGAGGGGCCCCCCTTCGTAGATGGAGCGCGCGTCGTCGAGGCTCTCGGCGGCCTTGAGATCGGCCCAGCTGTCGACGGCGGCCTCACAGCTCGCGCTCGCCTCGGCGCCGAGAACGTGGCTGTCCTCACCCGCCGTCGCCGCGGAGTCGGAGTCGCCGACGATGACGACGCAGCCGGCGAGGTGCAAGGGAGCGCTCGCGAGGAGGCCGAGGGCGAGGGGAGTGCAGAGCGTTGCGATGGTCTGTCTCATGATTCTCGAGAGACGTTATTGAAAAAGAAATTCAATTGCAACATGGTTTCTCTCACATCCGAATATGACCCTAGGTGAGGTTGACCCCCCTTGATCGGGGTGATACGTCTAATCAAGAAAATGAAAGTGACTTTCAATTCTCTTGTGTCCTCGGTCGCGTTGGCGGCCGTTGGCTGCGTCAACCTTTCGGTTGATGACACAGGGGACTTCTTGGGCGAGGGGATTCCAGCCGAGGTCAAGACCTGTGCGGGCTGTCTCGAAGAGCAGGAGTTGAGCGGTGAGCTGATGCTCCTGGTCAACACCCGCCTGAGCAACCCCGGGTCCAACCACACGGCGAACTTCCCGATCGACGGCGAGGGCAGCTTCGTCGGCCCTGCGCTCTACCTCTATGATCCGCTGCGGGTCTGCGACGACGGCACGAGCGGCTGCCGTCTCGCGCCGCTGGGGAACCTCTGGCTCGACGAGAACATCGGCGCGCTCTCGGTCGGCGACGGATCGCTGGAGCGCTTCACTGTCCGCGATCTGGCCTGGGACTCCGGGCGCGGGCTTTGGGGGCTCAGCTTTGACGCCCTCAACGACGAGTGGGGCCTCGCCGCGCTTCAGGTGCCGGACTGGCGCTCGACCGACAACCACGTCGTCGTCGATAGATACACCTTCCTCCCGGGACCGGTCGACGACACGTCGACCGACGACTGCTATTGGCGCCAGAGCCTGACCGGGCTTGGCTTTGTCGACGGCGAGCTCTTCGTCGGCGCCTCGGGCAAGCCGGGAAACGGCCTCGACGCAAAGGGGGCGGTCTTCTCGATCCCCGCGAGCTTCATCGACGAGCCGCGTCACTGTGTCTTCGCCAACGACCGAACCCTCGATCCCAGCTACTACGTCTGCGAGCCGCTGTGTGAGACCGCCGCGAACTTCGGCGACTGGCTCGGGATCGCCGGCGACATCACCGAGAGCGTCGACGGCGAGCTCGTGGCGATGGTCAGCTCGGAGGACGAGGCGGCGATGCCCGAGGATCACAACGTCCTCTTCACGATCGACGTGGGGGCCGGCGGTGAGCCGGTGCAGACCAACGTGAGGGTCGAGGGGATCCTCGCCGGCCGTGACATCGAGGGCCTGGCCCGGATCGACGGTGTTCTCTACGGCGTCGACCCGCGCGGGCTCATCTACGCGATCATCGAGCCGACCGCCGAGGCGCCGACGACCTGGTCGGTCTCCGTGCACGACAATCTCGCGCCGCTCTTCGTCGACGCCGACGAGAGCATCCGCCTTCGCGGAGCGACCCGCGTGGTCGTCGACTGAGCGAGCCACTCGCCCTCATGTACGCTCTCTTCGCCTGGATGCTGGTTGCGGCATCGCCGAGCCCCCGCGCCTATGATGGGCCGGCGGTCGCGGGGCCGGAGGCGGTCGCGGGGCGGCTCGCTCTGGAGGCCGCGGAGGTGAACCCTCCTGGGCGGGGCTACGCAGGACCGGCGGCGGCGAGCTCCGCCGTCTCGCCGGTTGCGACGAGGGCCCAGGAGGCCCAGACGGCCCAGGCGAACGCCCGGACGAAGTCCCAGACGAGCGCCCCGTCGAGCGCCCCGTCGAGCTCGCAGCAGCCCGAGGCCAGCGTCGGCGGCGAGCCGCTCGACGACGAGGAGCTCCTCGGCGAGCTCGAGACGATCGAAGAGGAGGAGCTCCTGCCGCGGGAGGCCAATGGCTATAATGATGGGCTCGGTGACGAGGTTCGCGAGATCGTCGTCACCACCGATCTCCTCGGCGGCAGCCGGCGGATGGATCTCTTTCGCCACGCTGGCGGTCGCTCCCTCGTCTCGGTCAGCGAGAACAAGGATCGCGGCATCTCCTCCGTCGGCGAAGCGCTCGATCGAATGCCGGGGGTCCGCGCGGTCGAGGGCAACGCCGGGATCGGAAGTACGAGCACCAAGCTCAACGTCGGGGTCCGGGGCGCCAACCCGCGGCTCTCGTCAGAGGCGACGGTGATGCTCGACGAGGTGCCGATCGCCCCGGCGCCCTACGGTCAGCCGCAGCTCTCCCTCTTCCCGCTCTCGCTCTTCTCGATCGACCGGATCGACGCGGTCCGCGGCGGATCGTCGGTGCGATTCGGGCCGCGGACCTCGGGCGGGGTCTTCAATCTGATCTCGAACCCGATCCCCGAAAACCCGCGGATCGCCGTCTTCGCCCAGACCGATCAGTTCGGCGATGCGGGGGTGGCGGCCTCCTACGGCGGGACTCATCGCGGGGTCGGCATGTACTTTGAGTACGCGCCTCGCTTCGGCCGGACGTACCGCGAGCACAGCGAATTTCAGGCCCACGGCGGGATCATCAAGCTCGCCTACTCGCCGACCTCGAAGCTCGACCTCGCCTCGACGACCCACCTCTTCATCGAGGAGTCGAACCTCCCCGGGGGCCTCGATGAGAAGCAGTACGTCGACAGCGACAGGTTCCGCAGCGTTCGCCCCTACGACCGTTTTGAGGGAGCGCGGGCCGGCACCAGCCTCCGCCTGCGCTGGCGTCCGCGTGAGGAGCACGAGCTCCAGGTCATCGGCTACTACAGCCACACCTATCGGATGTCGGTGATGGAGCGGCAGGTCAGCCTCGAGGGGGAGGCGCCGACGCTCTACTACCGTCCGCGCAACTACGACATCTTCGGCCTGGAGCCCCGCTACGCCCTGCGTCTGCGTCACCCCAAGGGGATCTTCCAGGACCTCTCGATCGGCGGCCGCTTTATGTACGAGATGGGGCGCTCGCGGGAGTGTCGGGAGATCTCCTCAGACGAGAACCCCGGCTTCTATACGGGCGAGCTGGGGGCGGGTTGTGGTCAGCTCGTGCTCGATCGCGACGACCTCGATCCCGCGATCCGCCGGGACAGCGACGCTCGGATCGCCGCCTATGCGCTCTACGTCGACGACAAGCTCTACCTGCTCGACACCAAGCTCGTCGTCTCCGGCGGGGCGCGCCTCGAGGTCGCGCAGCTCTCGGGTCGCAACAACCTGAGCCAGCGGGCGCTGAACCGAACCTACTGGGAGGTCCTGCCGGCGGCGTCGCTCTGGTACGGGCCGATAGACCAGCTCGCGCTCTTCGCCGGCTACGGCCGCTCCTTCGGCCCCTCGCAGTTCCTCCAGGTAGACACGGCGACCTCAGACTCGAATTTTCAGCTCAACCCTGAGATCGCCGACATGGTCGAGGGCGGGGTCAAGCTCCTTGAGCTTGGGGGGGTCTACGCCGACTTCACCGGCTGGTACCGCTACTACCAGGACCTGACCGACGTCGGCGAGACCCAGGTCGATCGGATCGTCGGCGCCCATGTCTACGGTGTCGAGGCGGACCTGACCTGGGAGCCGGGGGAGATCTGGGAGGGGGTCGAGGGCCTGTCGTTGAACGTCGGCTACGGCTGGACGGAGAGCTCGATCGCGGCGGGTCAGTACGCCGGCAATCGCCTCGCCTGGTACCCCGCCCACGAGGTCTGGGGCAGCGCCAGCTACGAGTTCCCCTTCGGCCTCAAGCTCGGCAGCGACGCCAGCTTCAACGGCTCGCAGTTCACCGACTACGCCAACCGACCCGCGGGCTACGACGCTAGCGGTGCGACGGGGGTCATCCCGGCCTACACGTTGCTCGGGGCCTACGCTCGGGTGCGGGCGCCGTTGCCCGATCACTGGCAGCTCGAGGTCACCTTCGGCGTCAAGAACCTCCTCGGCGAGGAATGGTTCATGCGGACCGACGACGAGAACCGGGGGATCCTGGCGATGCGACCGCGGACCTTCTACTTCAACCTCGGCTTCGCCCACGACTTTATGCCCCGCGGTCGCGGCAAGCGGAGCGCGCGGCGGGAGCGGCAGCGCGGACACGCGGTCGCCGAGGTCGGGCGGCGGAGGAGCCCGCGCGCGCGGATGCTCCAGCTGATGCGGATGAACGGCTACGGCGGCAGGATCGCGTCGCGAGCCCACGGGGGATGGCTGTGAAGCGCCGCTCGCTCTGGCAGGCGCACCGACGGATCGGCCTCGCGATCTCGCTCTTCGCGCTCGTCGTCGCGCTCTCCGGCTTTGCGCTGCTCTTTCGCGGGCAGCTCCGGGAGCCGCTGCCGACGGTGACATCGACGGGGGCGACGATCAGCCTCGACGTCGTCGTCGCGCGGGCGAGCGAGCACGGTGGCGGCGCGCCGGCGACAGACGTGACGATGCCGTCCGCCCCCGGCGAGCCCTATCAGGTGTGGCTCGACGATGAGGACGAGACGCTCGTGTTCGTCGACGATCGCGGCGATGTGCGCGGAGCGAGGCCGACGACCGGCGGCCTCACGCGCTTTCTCTTTCGCCTCCATACGGGGGAGCTCTTCGGCGACGTCGGCTGGGTCCTCGCCGGGCTCACAGGGCTCTCGCTGGTCGCTTTGTCGCTCAGCGGAGTGGTGATGGCGAGCTTTCGCTGGAGGCGTCGACGATGAGCGCAGATGATACGCTGACCTCCGGGACTGTGCAGAGGAAGCAGCTCCCAGGGAGCGACGAGATGTCACTGGTCATTCAGGAGCCGATGGTGGGGGGCGTCGCGATCCAGATCGAGCTCGATCGGGTCTACGTCCAGCGCAGGACGGCCTATCAAGAGGTCATCGTCGCCGACACCGTGGCCTTCGGTCGGACCCTCTTCCTCGACGGGTTTGTCCAGTCGTCGAGCTCCGACGAGTGCATCTATCACGAGCTGCTGATCCATCCTGCGCTGGTGATCCACGGCTGCCCGAGGCGGGTCCTTGTCGGCGGTACGGGCGAGGGGGCGAGCATCCGCGAGCTCCTCCGGCACCCGACGATCGAGCAGGTCGTCACCGTCGATATCGACGGCGAGGTCGTCGAACTCTGCCGTGAGCATCTCCCGGAGTGGAGCGCTGGGGCGCTCGATGATCCGCGGGTCGAGGCGCGGGTCGAGGACTTCGCCGAGACGCTGGCTACAGCCGAAGCGAGCTCCTTTGACGTCGTCGTCGTCGATCTCACCGACCCTGACGACGACGGTCCCGCCCACCTGTGGAGCGCCGATTTCTTCGCCTCCATTGCTCGGGTCTTGGCCGACGGCGGGATCTGTGTCCTCCAGGCTGGGGAGTTTGATCCTTGCGATCTCACGCCGTTGCAGAGCGTTCGCGCGACGCTCCTCGAGGTCTTCCCCCACGTTCGCTTTCTCCGGGTCGCCGTGCCCTCGTTCTCCTGCCTGTGGAGCTTCGCGGTCGTGTCGATGCAGCCCTTTGAGCTCTGCCCCGAGGATCTGGAGGAGCGGGTAGCCAAGCTGCCGCGGGAGGAGCTGAGGGTCTATACGCCGATCGCTCACCGGGCGGCGGCAGAGCTCCCCCCGTACCTCAAGCGGCTCCTCCTGGCGCCACAGGCCGCAGAGTAGCCGATGACCGCAGAGCGCCGCTGGAGCCGGACCAACCGCCTGATCATCGAAGCCGCGCAGCGCCTCGGGGTCGAGGCGCTGCCGTTGACGGAGACCGAGACGGACTTCTTCCTCAACCTCCGCGATGCGGAGCGCTCGGTGATCATCTCGAAGACCCGCTCTCCCTTCTTGACCCAGCTCGCGCAGACCCTCTCGAACAACAAGCGGGTCTGTCGCGAGCTCCTCGGGGCGAAGGGTCTACCTGTACTTCCAGACATGTTTGTCGACGGCGAGCATAGCCTCGACGAGGCGGGCGCCGAGGCGCTCCTCGCCGAGCACGGGGCGGTGACGGTGAAGCCCAATTGGGGCAACCGGGCCGCGGGTCTGACCGTGCGCGTCGAGGACGGCGAGGCCCTGCGGCGGGCGGTGGTGCGGGCGCTGGCCGAGGATCGCGACGAGGAGGCGCTGATCCAGCCCTACCTTCCGGGCACCAACCTTCGGGTCGCCGTCGTCGGCGGTCGGGTGGAGGCGGTCGCCGAGATCCGCAGGCCCTGGCTCCGCGGCGACGGTCAGCAGAGCCCGCGGGAGCTGCTCGCCGTCCATAACCAGGACGCGCGGAGGGCCTCGTGGCAGCCTCAGGAGCTCCTCTGCCTCGATCAGATCCCCCTCGATGAGGGCCTAGGCGAGCACCTCGAAGTCTACGGGCTGAGGGTCGACGACCCGCTGCCGGCGGGGTTTGAGCTCGAGATCATCAGCGAAGAGATCGAGGTCATCGATCGCACCGAGGAGGTCGCTCCCGGCTGGCGGACGATCGCCCGCGAGGCCTGCGAGCTGCTCGGCGTCGACGTCGGCGGCGTCGATCTGCGGGGTCCGCTGGAGGCGTTCCTCGAGCCGCCAAGCGCGGGGCCCGAGGCCTGGCGTCGGGGCGCGATCCTCGAGATCAACGTTCTCCCCGCGTTGCACCTCCACGCTCTGCCGACCCAGGGGCGCGCGCGTCCGGTCTTCGAGGCCTTCGTCGCCTACTGCATGTCGCTGCCGGGGGCGCCGGCGCCAGTCGGGCCAGTCGACGCGGCGCGCTTGCTGCCGGGCTGAGACCCGTGCAACATGTCGCGACATGTCTCGTGCACCCCTAGAGCGGCCGGATCGAGCGCTGCGGGAAGTCTTCGGCATTTACACGGTCGCGCCGCAGATGTTCTCGCTCTTCGACCTCCTGCCGCGGATCGCCCGCAGCGGGGCGAGCATCCTTATCCGCGGCGAGACGGGGACCGGCAAGGAGCTGGTCGCGCGGGCGCTGCACTCGGTGTCATCGCGGACAGACGGCCCCTTTCGCGCGCTCAACTGCGCGACGTTGACCCCGGAGCTGCTCGCCTCGGAGCTCTTCGGTCATGTTCGCGGCTCCTTCACCGGGGCGATCAAAGACAGGCCGGGGCTCTTCACGCTCGCCGACAAGGGCACGATCTTCCTCGATGAGATCGCCGAGATGCCGCTCGACATCCAGGCGCGGCTCCTGCGGGTCCTCCAAGAGCAGTCCTTTGTCCCGCTCGGCGGCAGCGAGGCCCGGAGCGTGGACGTCCGAGTGCTCTCGGCGACGCACCGGGCGCTGCGCGAGGAGGTCGCTCAGCGGCGCTTTCGCGAGGACTTGATGTACCGGATCAGGGTCGTGCCGGTCTTCCTCCCGCGCCTCGTCGAGCGTGATGGGGACATCGTCGCCCTCTCGTGGCACTTCATCGAGCGCTTCAACGGCCGCGGCGAGCGTCAGGTGAGCGGCATCGATCCCGAGGTCATGGACGCCTACCTCGCCTACGCTTGGCCCGGCAACGTCCGCGAGCTCCGAAACGCGATCGAGTACGCCTTCGCGGTCGGCGAGGGCCCAGTCTTGACCGTCGACGAGCTCCTCCCCGAGCTCCGCGGTGAGGCGCCCCGCTCGTCATCGCGAGCGAGCTACTTCGATCCCGGCGCGGAGGAGCGCGAGCGGATCCTGAGCGCCCTGCGGGCGACCCAAGGGCGCAAGGGCGAGGCGGCGAAGCGCCTCGGGATCAACCGATCGACGCTCTGGCGCAAGCTCCGAGAGCTCAAGATCGAGGGGCACTGACGGACGGGTCGAGACCGCTTGCTCTGGCGTCCAGAGGGGTCTATGAAGACCGCCTGTGCTGGGACGACGGAACTTCATCATCGCAGTGACCGGCGCGCTCGCGGGCTGCCTCCTCGGCTGTCACCGCGAGGGGACGACGATCCCTGCCGGGGAGCAGGTCGCCCCCGACTTCGCGGCTGCGGATACCGGCGGTCAGACGATCACCCTCGCCGGTCTGCTCGCCTCGGGTCCGGCGGTGCTGGTCTTCTACCGCGGCTTTTGGTGACCCTTCTGTCGGCGCCAGTTCGGCGACCTCGCGACCATCCAAGACGAGCTGCGCCGGCGGGGCGCGTCGATCGTCGGCATCAGCCGCGACTCTGCGGAGGACTCCGAGCGCTTCGCGGAGCGCTTCAGCCTCGACTTTCCCCTGCTGAGCGACCCTGACCTCGCGATCGCGAAGGCCTACGACGTGGCCGACCCTGAGGTCGCGATCCCGTCGGTCTTCGTCGTCCGTCAGGACGGGACGGTGGCCTGGAGCTACGTCGGCGAGCGGATGTCCGACAGGCCAGCTTCAGAGATGGTCCTCGAGGCGCTCGACGGGATCGCCACCGGCGCCTAGCAGCCCGCGGCAAGAGGCCCTGCGCGCGCTCTCGCGCTCTCGCCCTCTCACCAGGGGCAGCGAGGCCGGCCGCTCGGCCTCGCTCCGTCCGGGTCGCTCAGTCGCGCTTGATCGGCATCAGGCGCGTCTTCAGGGAGTGGAGGGCCATGCCCCCGACCATCGCCGCCAGGAAGATCAGGATCGGGACTAGCCCCGAGAGGGCAGAGGTCAACGCCGGGCCGGGGCAGAGCCCGCCAAGCCCCCAGCCAACGCCGAAGAGGGCGGAGCCGAGGAGGAGCGGCCTGTCGAGGTCGCGCCGGCTGGGGATGCCAAAGCGCTCGCCCACGACCGGTCGCTCGAGGCGAGGGACGATGAGGTGAAAGACCAGCAGGTAGACGGTCACGGCGCCGCCCATGACGAACGCCAGGCTGGGATCCCATGCGCCGCTGATGTCGAGGAAGTCTCGGACCTTGGTCGGCTGGGTCATCCCGGAGATCCCGAGCCCGAGCGCGAATATGAGGCCTGTGATGAAGGCTACGCCGCGATGATTCATGATGCCGCTCCGAGCAGATGTCGGTGAACGAAGACCGTCAGCATTCCGGTGCTGAGGAAGACAGCCGTCGCGACGAGGGAGCGCCGAGACATCCGGCCGATGCCGCAGACTCCGTGCCCGGAGGTGCAGCCGTTGCCGAGGCGGGCGCCGTAGCCGACCAGGAGCCCTGCGGCGACGAGCGTCGCCGTCGGGGCCGTCAGCGCTTCGGGGAACGCCTCGGGGTAGAAGACGCGGAGGAGCGCGCCGCCGCCGACGAGGCCGAAGAGGAAGGCGAGCCGCCAGTCCATGTCGCGCGGGCGGGGCGGGATGAGCCCGCCGACGATGCCGCTGACGCCGGCGATACGACCGCTGAAGATCATCATGAACGCAGTCGCGACGCCGATCAGGAGACCTCCGGCGAGGGCTGCGAGGAGATCTGAGGGGGGAACGTTCATAGGAGGGGCTCCGTGGGTCTCCTAAAGCAGAAACCGTGCCAAGACGGTGGAGCGGCTTTGGAACGCGTTGAGGCGGGAGAGGGGGGTCGGCGGGGGATGGTGCGTTGTACTTGTGGCGACATTGGTGCAACGTCGTCTCGGGAGATCCCGAGCTCATGGAGGTGGATCCCGTCGGGCCGCGAGTCGTTCGTCGGCGAGCTCGATCGCGACCCGATGGGACGAGCGATCCTCGGCGGTCGCTCGGGCGATGATCGTGCGGACCAGCTCGGGCAGCGCGGCCATCCGGCCCGGGATCTCGTCGTTCTCATGGAGGGTGAGCGAGGCTCCGCGGATCAACCCCCCGGCGTTGGCGATGAAGTCGGGCACATAGGGGATCCCGCGGCTGTGAAGGCGCTCGGCGTCGACCTCCTGGGCGAAGGGGTTGTTGGCGGCGCCGCAGACCAGACGGCAGCGCAGGCCGTCGATCGTCGCCCGGTCGAGCAGGCCCCCGTGGGCGCAGGGGGCGAAGACGTCGCACTCGATCGAGGCGATGGTCGCGGGATCGACGAGCGTGAGGCCCGAGGGGAGATCTTCGGCCGGGCGAGGGTCGGCGCCGTAGACCGTGATGCCGCGCCTCAGGAGGCGTTGCGCGAGCACCCGGCCGACCCGGCCGAGGCCTTGAACGGCGACCGTGCGCGGCTCGAAGAGCGCACAGAGGGAGGCCTCGACCCCAGCGGCGGTCGCGTCGTCGAGGTCACCGGAGGCGAGGAAGCGGGTGTGCTCGTCGACGATCGCCGCGTCCTCCGGGGTGAAGCCGTAGTCCCCCCCTGCGCAGTAACGGCCGTCGAGCGACTCGATCGCGGCGGCGAGGGCGATCAGGGCGTCGCGTCGCCGCTGGGGTTCGGGGAGGAGGAGGACGGTCTTCGCCCCGCCGCCGCGGATCCCCGCCACCATCGCCTTGCGCGACATGGCGAGGGCGAGGGAGAGGGCGTCCGTGAGGGCATCGTCCTCGCTTGCGTAGTCGCGGATCCGTATCCCGCCGAAGGCGCGGCCCTCGACGTGCGAGTGGATCGCGAGGAAGGCGGTCGCGCCCGCGCAGTCGAGCCGAAGGATCTGATCAAAGCCGTCAACCCTGAGCGCGCTCATGCTCCGAGGATAGCTGTGCGGGGGTCGATTGACAGCCCCGCGGGCGGTGGCAGATCGTGGCGTCCCCCGATCCGCCCCCCGTAGCATGCCGAAGCCGACGTTCTTCAACCTCCCCGCGGTCAAGCGCGAGCGGATCGTCGCTCTCGCGATCGACGAGTTCTCTGGACGCTCGTTTCGCGAGGCGTCGCTCTCGCGGATCGTCGCCCGGGCTGGGATCGCGAAGGGGAGCATGTACCAGTACTTCGACAACAAGCTCGATCTCTACCGTTGGCTGATCATCGAGGAGCTTGCGCGGCGGAAGGCCGAGTTCCTCGGCGCTCGATCGGCGAGCCCTGACGCGGACTTCTTCGCGCAGATCAGGGCGATGATCCGGGCGGGGATCGAGTTCTTCCTGGTCGAGCCGCGGCTCTCGAGGATCGCGGCGGCGCTCCTCGACGGCAGCTCCGACCCGGGGTTGCGAGAGCTCCACGCCGAGGTCCGTGGCATGGGCACCGCGGTGTTCGTCGAGTTTCTCGGGCGTGCTCGTGCGCGCGGGGAAATTCGCGCGGACCTCGATCTCGAAGTGCTCGCGCGGCTGGTCAGCGTCGTTCTCGGCGTCGGCCTCTCCGACGTCACCCTGAGCCGGTTGGGCGTGGATATGGGGGGGTTCCTCGCCGATCCTCAGCTCGCGTCGCGGCTTTCGGATGAAGACATCAACGGGCTCATCGAAGAGGTGATCGCCTTCGTCCGCGGCGGGCTGCTCGGCGTCGGTGGTGGGGTCCAATAACGCCCGCGCATGGCTGCGCTTCAAGCCTGGCAAGACCGTCGCTTGCCGGCCTCTTGCGGCCTGTGCAAAGCTGGCTAGGAGGCGAGTCTGGTGGAGAATCGTGGGCCCTTCGAGGATACCAGGCCAGCGCGGGGGCGCGGCGGAGAGGGGCACGACCTGAGGGCCGGACCTCGGGACAGACCTGTCCGCCGACCGGCGGTCGCGGCTCCTCGGCCGGCGCTCCTCGTCGGCCGTAGGCGATGGCGATGGGAGCGCCCGCCCGCCTTCGTCGACCCGGTCAGGGGTTGGGCGTGGAGCCGGTCCGGCTGCGTCGTCGCCGAGCCGAGCGAGCCGAGCGAGCCGAGCGAGCCGCCGAGGGGGCGAGGGCTCACCGGTCTCTCGCGACAGCCCGCCGCGAGAGGGGGGGGATGATGCTCGAAGAGGCCGAGTGGACCCCCCCTGAAGAGTTCGACGAGTACCGGATCATCCGCCAGCTCGGTCGCGGGAGCATGGGCTCTGTCTACCTCGCCCGCGATGTCGTCCTCGATCGCCCGGTGGCGATGAAGTTCCTCGGGGCGCTCCGCCCGGATCCTGCGGAGCGCGAGCGCTTTCTCGTCGAGGCCCGCGCGGTCGCCAGGATCCACCACCCGAACGTGATGTCGATCTTCCGGGTCGGCGAGGTCAAGGGCCGGCTCTACCTGGTCACGGAGTACGTTCGCGGCGAGAATCTGGCGGACCTGGAGCTCCCGCTGCCGTGGGCCAAGGTGCTGGAGATCGGTATCGGTCTCGCGCGGGCGTTGGGCGCTGCGCACCGGCAGGGGGTGCTCCATCGTGATATCAAGCTGTCCAACGCGGTCATCGAAGAGGGGGCGCAGGTAAAGCTCCTCGACTTCGGCCTGGCGAAGCTGGTCGATAGCACAGGTGAACGTAAGTCGCCCTCTGCGAGCGGATCGCACGGATCGCCGGTCAATGAGAACACCGGCGACCTGCTCGTTCGGGCAGCGACAAACGCCCGGCAGATGGTCGTCCAGCGCCTCGCCGACACGATGAAGCTCGAGCCGACATCGGCGACCGCACCGACGCCGAAGGTCAAGACCGGCAACGGCAGGGGATCTCTTGAGGAGGGGGACGCGGCTGAGGGCGGGTCCAAGGCCAAGTCAGGGATCGAGCGCGGGAAGATGGGAATCTGGAGCGGGCGCTCGGCGTCGATCACCCGCGCGGGCACGGTGATGGGCACGCCGCACTACATGGCGCCGGAGCTGTGGCTCGCCGATCCCGCGTCGCGGCGCTCCGACGTCTACGCCCTCGGCGTCATCCTCTACATCCTCGCCGCAGGTCGGCCGCCGCACGACGCCGAGTCGCCCTTCGAGCTGGCGATGCAGGTCCAGGAGAGGGATCCGCCGCCGCTCCTCGACGTCTCAGAGGGGGTCGACCCTCGCCTGGCCGCGGTGATCGATCGCTGCCTGGCCCGAGAACCCTATGATCGTCCGGCCTCGGGCGACGATCTGCGGGCTGCGCTCGACGCCCTCGCGATCCCGGAGCGGGTCGCGACGCTGGTGCCGACCGGTAACCCCTATCGCGGTCTTCAGGCGTTTCAGGCCGAGCACAGGTCGCTCTTCTTCGGCCGTAGCGCCGAGGTCCGCTCGGTGGTCGAGCGCCTGCGGACGGACTCCTTTGTCGTCGTCGCCGGCGACTCTGGCGTCGGCAAGTCGTCGCTGTGCCGCGCGGGGGTGATCCCTTCGGTGATCGAGGGGGAGCTCGACGCTTCGAAGACCTGGCGCTCGGTGACCATGATGCCGGGCCGCTTCCCCCGGCAGTCCTTCGTCTCGGTGATCGCTCGGGGGTTCGGCCTGACCGAGGACGAGGTGTCCGATCTTCTGAGCCAGGAGCCGGAGCTGCTGGTCCGCGCCCTCCGCAAGCAGCTCGGCGACAGCGGAGGTTGCCTGGTCTTCCTCGATCAGTTTGAGGAGTTCGTGACGATAGCCGAGCCCTCTGAGGTCGAGGTCATCGGCCCGATGATCGTCCGCCTCCTGGCTGGGATCCCGGGTCTTCGGGTGTTGGCGACCGTCCGCGGCGACTTCCTGACCCGCGTCGTCACCGTCCCTGGCCTCGGCGATGAGGTCTCTCGCGGCATCTTCCTCCTCCGGCCGCTCTCCCCTGAGGGGGCCCGCGAGGCGATCGTCGGCCCGGCCAAGGTCAACGGGGTCGCCTTTGAGTCGGAGGCGCTGATCGACGAGCTCGTCGAAGCAGGGGTCAAGGGCTCGCTGCCTCTCCTCCAGTTCGCGCTCGCCGAGCTCTGGGAGAGCCGTGACAAGAGCGCCTCGGTGATCACCGAGGCGGAGCTGCGGACCATCGGCGGGGTCACAGGCGCGCTGGCCCGCCACGCTGACGGGGTGCTCGCGAGCCTCCTGCCTGCCCAGAGGACCGCCGCACGGCGCCTCTTGATGCGCCTGGTCACCCTCGACAATACCCGCGCTTCGCTGACCGAGGAGGAGCTTGTCGCCAACGACGAGGCGTCGAAGGCTGCCCTCGACACGCTCGTCCGCGGACGCCTCCTGGTGGTCCGCGAGGCCGGCGAGCGGATGGTCTACGAGATCGCCCACGAGGCCTTGGTCGGCGGCTGGGCACAGCTCGCCGGCTGGCTTGTCGACGAGCAGGAGGCGCGCGCCGTCATGCACCGCCTCGAGCAGGCCGCGGCGGAGTGGGTGCGGCTCGGAGAGCGCCGCGAAGGGCTGTGGAGCCATGCGCAGCTCGCCGAGTCCGCCGCCGTCGACCGAAGCGCCCTTCATGAGCGCGAGATCGCCTTCCTAGAGCGTAGCCAGGCGAGCGCGCTGCGCTCACGGAACCTTCGCAGGGGCGCGATCGTCATGGCTCCGCTCCTGCTCAGCCTGCTCTATGTCGGGATACGAGTGCAGAGCGCTCAGGCGACGGAGCGACAGGTCGACATGCATATCCGGGATGCTCGTGAACTGATCGCCCGTGCGGTGGTTGAGCAGGAGCAGACGGAGCAGCGTCGTCATGACGCGATCACGTACTTCGACGACGGCGAGGTCGACGTCGGAAATCGACTCTGGGTGGAGATGCTCAAGCACTCCAGCGCCAGTACGGCGCTCTATGCGCAAGCTTCTCAGTTGTTGGAGACGGGCTGGAGCATCGACATCGAGCGGGAAGATCTTCAGGAGGAGCTCGCGGCCGTGCTCTACGAGCGGGTGCTCCTCGCGGAGACCCTCGGTCAATCCGGAATCCGAGACGAACTCCTCGCTCGCCTCTCGTTGTACGACCGAGACGGGGTTTTTGCGGCCAAGTGGCGGGAGCCGGCGAGCCTCGAGGTCGTCAGCTCGCCTCCCGGGGCTCGGGTGGTCGTATCGAGCTATGAGAGCGATGATGAAGGGCGATTGCGTGAGCGTCGGGGGCTCGATCTTGGGATCACGCCAATATCGTCGGCGGAGCTCAGCGTCGGCTCCCACCTCCTGACCCTGGCGCTAGAGGGCGGCGACGAGGTGCGCTATCCACTGCTGGCGCGCAGGGGGGAGGCGCTGCGCGTCCACGTCGAGATGCCCGCTGTGGGCTCAGTGCCCCTTGGATATATGTATATCCCCGCGGGTCGTTCGATGTTTGGAGCGCGTGGTGATGAGGATCTCCGGCAGGCGTTCTACTCGACAGTTCCAGCGCATGATGTCTGGACGAAGAGCTTCATGATCTCGAAGAATGAGACGACATTCGCCGACTACTTCGAGTTTCTCGAGACTCTCACGCCGGCTGACGTTGAGCTGCGGCGGCCGCGAACGGACAGCTCAGGGCTCGAGGGCGGTTTCAGCGTCGTCCGCGATGATGATGGGAGTTGGCGTATCCACTGGCAGCGAGGGGATGCGATCGTAGAGGCTCGTGCGGGGGAGCTCTTTCACTATCCCGGTCGTGAGCAGCGTAGTGACAGCGACTGGCAACGCTGGCCAGTCAGCGGCCTGTCGGTGGAAGATGTCCAGGCGTACATGAAGTGGCTGTCTGCCAGCGGAAAGGTCAAGGGCGCCCGTCTCTGCACCGAGATCGAGTGGGAGAGGGCGGCCCTCGGAGCTGGCGACCGTAACTACCCCCACGGCGACTCTCTGGGCCTCGCTGAGGCGAACTTCGAGCTCACGTACGGCCGAAATCCTCTCGGTATGGGCCCTGATCCCGTTGGCACCTATCCGGAGAGCCAAAGCCCCTTCGGGGTGGATGATCTGGTGGGCAACGTGTTCGAGTGGACCTCCTCCTCGCTTGAGGAAGGCGCGTATATTGTGCGCGGCGGAGCGTTCTTCTACGACCGCCTGACGTGCCGCAGCGCGAACCGCGTCTCGCTCGATCCTGGCTTTCGTTCCGCGTCCCTGGGGGTGAGGGTTTGTGCTACCTACACTCACCAGCCGTGATCGGCTGCTGATTCTAGGTGTCACATTTCCCCCTCAATGGGGTGTTGCTACCCCCAGGGTGATGATGTCCTCGACGGTCCTCAAGAGGTGCGAAAACACGCCGGGTGTTTGGGGCCCTGCCGCTAGAAATGTCGATTGGGCGCCGTATTCTCGTGTTGTTGGGTCCGGCCAGAGAGACGGTAATAGTGTGACAGTGTCAGAGTAGGACGAGGTGGGAGGGCGGTTCCAAACGGCGTCTACAACCACATGTGGGCCGTTTTGAGGAAAATATCAGGGCTTGCTGTATGTTCCTGTCCAATGTAGAGTTGTTTCTGGCAAGGGAGAGTCGGGATGTGGAAACAAGCGGGATTGGCACTTCTATCGGTTGGTCTGCTTGGCGGTTGCTATGAGGGCGGCGAGCAGTTTGGTGACGTTGACGCGCGTGCGGTCACGGTGAATGGTGTAAGCCTGAATGGGCTGAGTCTGAATGGGCTGAGCCTGAATGGGCTGAGCCTGAACGGGCTGAGCCTGAACGGGCTGAGCCTGAACGGCCTGAGCCTGAACGGGCTGAGCCTGAACGGCCTGAGCCTCAACGGGCTGAGCTTGAACGGCCTGAGCCTCAACGGCACCGACTTTGTCGGCGTGGT
>Ga0316189_10001817_pt1 | contig 21085 bp, 8 predicted proteins | sample LowCovwburrow_MG_FD_204930 | JGI IMG/M metagenome (GOLD analysis project Ga0316189, IMG submission 204930) | Coastal sediment microbial communities from Maine, United States - Lowes Cove worm burrow | ecosystem: Environmental > Aquatic > Marine > Coastal > Sediment | place: USA: Maine... | reverse complement strand
ACAGAATTACAAAATGCCAGTTTAATCACAAACTGGACCGTCAACCTTAATTTTGGGAAGTTCCCAGAAAACCAACCCTATGTTGTCAATTTGGTCATAGGCAATTATGCAGGTGTTTTAAGTCCAATCGTTAGTAAAACTTATTGAATATGAATATTTTAAAAAAAATTCTATTCATTGTTTCGAGTATAATTTCGTTACAGGGATTCTCACAAAGTACAACGGTCACTCTGAATACAACGACTGGTATTGATGATGCTATGGTAGTTGGTGCAGGGTTAGTTAATACTAATTATGGTACGCAGACTACCATGGGTGTTTTTCGTGATGATCAGGTAACTCCAATCATTTCAAGGTCATTTATTCGCTTTGACTTAAGTTCGATCCCAGCCAATGCCATTATCACATCTGCTACATTAAAACTAACCACAAGTTCGGTAACTAGTTCACCAACGTCTTATGATTATATTGTTGAAAGAGTTGATATTGACGACTATGTCAACGGTAATAATTGGGATGAAGCTACTATTACTTGGAATAACCAACCGGCAGTTATTTCATCTGATGCTATTACTGTATATAGTTCTGGTGCTTCGCCTGAACAATCTACCTACAATGGTACCCAGGAGGTAGATGTCAAATTACATGTACAAAACATGGTTAACTATTCTTATAATAATCATGGATGGGGGATTCGACTATCAGACGAAACCGTATCTGGTAATGATTATGGTGTTTATTTCCACACAAGTGAAGCAACTTCGAATAAACCCGAATTAGAAGTGACTTATGTTTTACCCTTACAAATTGAAAGTACTGTAACGCATTGTACTTCTGGAAGTAACAATGGGTCAGTTGATTTAACGGTAAGCGGAGGTTCAGGTACATATTCAAGATTAGTTCTTTATAGAATTGATAAAAACGTATCCTATACCGCTAGAGAGGTAGTTAATACAATTTCGACACATACTACAGTAAATAATACTCTTATAGATGAAACTAATAATTTACAACCAGGTTTATATAGAGTTTACTTAAGAGACGCCCTTTGGACGGGGAATAATGCTTATGATAATGCACATTTTGTTGAAAATTTTCATTTTCTCGTGGGACAAGTAGGTACCTCTATATGTGCAGTTTTGGTAAATACTTATAAAGTTGAGGATATACAGATTGGTAAAAATATTGGAGCTTTTGCATCATCAAATGACTATGCTAATATTAACTATAAAGGTGTTACTGATCAATTAGGTATCTCCCATTCAGGAACTGATAAGATTGGAGCTCAGCAGGTAAATGCATATATGTATGCCAGTTTAGTGGATTTTAAAATGGATGTGTCTCCTGATCTGGATATCCAACAAGCTGATTTACATTTGTATGGCTGGACGAGATATTATCAAACCTATAACTCTTCAAACGAAGCCGCTTATACGATTGTTACAGAGCCTTGGAATGATGATATAGTAACTTGGAACTGCCGACCTGCAACGAATCCAGCATATCAGGTCATTTCACCAAAAACATCTGTTGTTAATGGTTATACAAACGATAGGAATGATCAAATTGACATTTTGCCATTAATGCAATATTGGCAATCAAACCCAAATTATGGTCTGGAAATGGCCTTGTCAAGTTATAATCATACCGAATTTTCAAGTAGATCTCAAAAGTCATTGTCCAATGATATAGGTTACTTAGAGATTTGCTTTGATGTTAAATCGGCTTCTGATGAGGCTTATGTTGGTTTAAAAAGGCAGATGACTGGAGGGTACTATGAAGTACCAGTTGATGACGTACTTCGAGTCAAGTATACTGAGGAGTATTTAGATAATGATAACAACCTTAATTTCAAAATTCTTAATAATGCTGGCTTTGAACAAACTGTAACAGGTCAATTAATCACACATGGAGATAATAGAATTGATTTAGATGTATCTGCATTAAGTACAGGATTCTACATTCTAGAAATAAATAATGATAAAAATGAAATATTTTACTTGAGATTTAAAGTAGTATGACAAAAGGAATTTTTCATATTTGTATAGTAATGATCTGCCTTTCATGCGGGACCTCTGGTGATGTATCTAATGAAGTGGAGTCAATGCTATCAGATATTGACACTGATGTGATGGAGTTAGAAGGCAAGTTTGATGGTCGATTTTTAAAATATGGTGCCCACAAAGTTAGTTTGAATTCTCCGACTAAGGATCATACATTTTCTGTTCAGAAAATTGAAGAAACAAGAGAAGATATTACCTACCGAGCTAAACGAATAGATACTGAAACCTACCTGCTTAACAAAGGTGTTGAAGGAAATGAATTGACAGAAGCATTAAAGGATTTAAATAATGATCAACTTTTTTACATAGAGTTTCAAGAAACTTTGAAACAAGATCTTATAAAAAAATACTTCAAAGGGAATAAAGATAAACCAGTGTCCTATTTAGCATTTGATATTCAAGAGGATTTCAAATTAGTCAACTCTTCTGGCGATACAATAAAAGCAAACTATTCAATGTATGAGCGAAATTATCATGTTGCCCCATTTGAAAGACTTTTATTAAATTTTTCAGGGATATCTTCTGGAGAAGCTTTAACAATCTTATACAAAGATAAAATATTTGGAAAGGGAGATTTCATATTTGAATTCCCTTCTGATGAATTTATTATAACACATACACAAAACGTATTATGATTTTAAAATTAAGAAATAGTGTTATTACTAAAGGATTTAGTATTACCATGATTGTTGTAATGGTCTTTACTTTAATAGTGCCTGCAAACTCTTTTGCATTAACTGGAGGTCCAGCTCAACCAGAATTTAATGCCTTTACACCAATTGGGACTTCTGATATGGTTGATTTATCATCAGGTGATTTTAGTTACAATATACCTATAATGGATATTGGTGGTTTTCCGATTAATTTAGCCTACAACTCTGGTGTAACAATGGATCAGGAAGCGACTTGGGTTGGACTTGGTTGGAACTTGAGTATTGGACAAATTAATCGTCAAATGAGAGGTATTCCTGATGATTTTGATGGCGACGAGATGACTTACGAAAATAACTCTAAACCTAATACAACAGTTGGGGCAAGTTTTACAGTATCCACTTATTTTGTAGGTGTAAAATTTGCGGATGGTTTATTTAATGTAACACCTGGTCCTCTTCAATATTCATTAGGTCTGACGGCTCAATATAATAATTATACTGGGTTTAGTCTTGCACCATCAGCAGGTGTTACCTATGATATCTCTAATAATTTATCTGTAGGCTTGAGTGCCAGATCTGATGAAAACGGGATGTCACTATCACCAAATGTTTCCTTACATGCGAGTTTTAAAGATAAAGAAAATCGAAATAGGTCATTAGGTAGCAATATTGGGTTGTCATTTAATTCCCGTCAAGGTTTGTCAAAGATGAATATTGGTATGACACTTAGTAGAATGAAAACAGTAACGGAAGGATTGTTTAGGTCGCAAACTTCAAAAGGTATGTCTGGAGGTGTTGGTTCAAGCATCAGTTTTGTAGACAATGACTATACACCAACTGTAGAACATGGTTTAACATCATTTAATTTTACATTTAATGCAGCTTTAGGCTCAGAAATAATGGGTGCTGAGACTCCTCAAGGTGATATTTCTGCTTATTCCGCAACTCAATCTGTACCAGCAATTTTTAAATCAAGAGACGAAAAGGCTTATGGTTATGATAATACAGAAAAGGCTTCTAAATATGATGTTAAGGATTTTAATCGAGAAAAAGATGGTAATTATTCTGTTAATTCTACAAACTTACCTGTTACCAATTATACCTATGATATCTACTCCGTACAAGGACAAGGTGTTGGCGGTATGTTCAGACCATATAGATCACAGGTTGGATATGTCAATGACAATTATACCGCTAATTTAGGAACGTCAGTGTCTTTTGGTGGTGAGTTTGGTGGTGGAAACGCATTCCATACTGGTCTTGATATTGAAAACTCCTTTTCATATGGTGAAAGTGGGCCATGGATAGATAAGAATGATGCATTGGCTGAATTTGAGCCTAAAGCAGATAACTCACCTGAATATGAAGAAGTATATTATAAAAATGTTGGTGACCCTGGAATAGATGAAGAGATGGCTATTTTTGGAACTTCCACAACTGCTTTGGGTCAATATTCACCAATTAGGGTTGAGTTAGACAACTCTACCAAGTTTAGCACAACAGCTAAAGATAATTATCAAATCAAGAACGCAACGGCACCAAATGGGTTCACTAATAGCACAATTGACCAGGCCAGTATAACTAGAGAAAAGAGGGTCAAAAGAAATCAAAATATCCAGAAAGTAAGAGTAGATGAAGTGGATTTACTCAGTGGTGCAGATTTACTTGGGTTTTCTCCTAATTCAAATGCACAACCTCACCATACAGCAGGATTTATAATTACTAGAAATGACGGAGCAAGGTATATTTATGGAGATGCCTTGTACAATACTGAGAAACATGAAGTCACGTTTTCAGTAGATCGTTCAAATGCCGATTGTGGAACAGGGTTAGTTACATATACTCCTGGGACTGATAATTCTGTAAATAATAAAACAGGCAATTGGTACTATAATAGAATCAAAACACCGGCTTATGCTCATACATATTTATTAACAACATTACTTTCAACTGACTATTCTGACATTGACGGTGTAGAAGGGCCTTCAGATGGAGATCTTGGCTCATATACCAAATTCAATTATAGTCCTAACTCGCAAACTTACAAATGGAGAGTGCCATTTGAGGCCAATAGTGCTAATTATAGTGAAGGTTTAAATACTGATCCAAATGATGATAAAGGGTCGTATGTTTATGGTGTCAAACAGACTAAATACTTAGAAACAATTGAGACTAAAACACATATCGCTGTTTTTGAGACCTCTACAAGGACAGATGGAAAAGGAGTTGCTGGTGAGAATGGGGGACTTGGTTCAGGAACAATGGAACAGTTAGATAAAATATCGTTGTATTCTAAAGCTGAATATTATGATTTGAATGGTAATCAAGTTGCAAATCCAACACCGATTAAGGTCGCACATTTTGTTTATTCAAATGAATTATGCCAGGGCGCAGGTAATGCCACTACTGGTAAATTAACATTAACAAAGGTCTACTTTACCTATCGTAATTCAAATATGGGTCAGTATAATGCATACGAATTTTCTTATGGCGATACTGATCATGATGGAACCATAACAGTAGCTGAAGATGAGCTGAGAAACCCTGACTATGATCTTAAATCATACGATATATGGGGTAGTTATAAAGCAAACGAATTGACTGGTTCAACATGCGACCATAGTGATGAGCTTTCAGTATCGGAATTTAATTATACTGAGCAAGAGGATCAAAATATAAACGATTATGCCTCGGCCTGGTCAATAACAGATATAGGTTTACCCTCCGGAGGAACTATTCAGGTCGACTACGAAGCTGATGATTATCAATACGTTCAAGACAAAAAAGCCATGAGAATGTTTAAAGTAGTTGGTGCTGGATATAATGCATATCCTGGTACTACCACAGAAGAGAGTGGGTCAGTAAATAACTCAAGCAATGTGTCAACAGATTATACCTTCGATCCAAATAACGGTGATTACGCATTGTTATTCAAATCTGCTGAAGAGAATAGCACTGGTGATCAATTAGAGGCACGCTTCCTATACATCAAGTTGCCAGAAGAGGACAATGCAATTACTTGGACAGCATTTGAAGAGAAGTACTTAGCAGATATTTTCTCCTATCAAAAAGGGCTTGTACAGTTTAGATTTTTATTGAACATGAACAAAGAAGGTGGTTTAGACGGGTCTGGATGGGACAATGATGGGACTTTTGATTATGTTTCAGGATATTTTGAGTTATTACATAAAGGATCTATTTTCACTTATGATGCTGACAATGATGGAACAGATGAAACTTATGCAAGTGTAAGAACTAAATTGGTTGATTTAGAAGGAGGTGTTTCAGGGGGAGCAGACGTTAACCCTATTGCTAAATCAGGATGGCAGTTTGGTCGTCGATATCTTTCTAATCATATTCATGGTTTGGTAAACCCCAATACTGGCAATTCTTCGGCTGATGATATTGTCAATGGGATCTTACAAACAGTGGATAACCTTGTCGAAATTTTTGCCGGGGCAAACGGTTTAATGAGAACTAAAAAAATTGGCAGACGGTTTATTCCTCATAAATCTTGGATCAGATTAGGTAATCCAAATGGTGCTAAAAGAGGCGGTGGTTGTAGAGTTAGCAGAATTGCAATGACTGATAAATGGGATGTGATGACCGCCAATGAAGAATCAGGTAATGTGCCTGATGAATCAAGAGCTCAAGAATATGGACAAGAATATACCTATTTGCTTGAAGATGGTACTTCCAGCGGAGTGGCTACTTATGAACCTGTTGGCAGTAAAGAGAACCCATTTGTACAACCAGTCTATGTAAACAAGGAAAGGTTATTAGCACCTGATGAACAAAATTATATGGAAAAACCATTTGGAGAATCGTTTTTTCCTGGTGCAAAAGTAACATATAGTAGAGTATCGGTTAGAAATCTTGAACGGGTAGATACTCAAAATAATCTTGAGGTAAAAAAGCACGCAACAGGTCATGTTGTTACAGAGTTCTACACGTCAAAAGATTATCCAACAATAGTTGATCAAACAGAACTTAAAGTGTATGAGGACAAGAACGAGCTACTTGCAGGATTACTAGACTTAAACGTAAAAAAATATCTGACCTTGACGCAAGGATATGTTATTCATACAAATGACATGAACGGGAAAATGAAAGCTCAGCGTGTATATGCAGAAGGTCATCCGGATTATATATCAGGCGTAGATTATATTTATGACGGCTATACTGCAACTGCTGCTGGAGCTCCAAACCCCTATACATTAGTAGTTCATAATGATGGGAATTTAAATAATGAGGTACTAACATTGTCTCCAGGAGGTCAACTAGAGAAAAATACACTAGGTGTTGAATATGATATCATTAATGATTTTAGAGAAAAATCTTCAGTTACTGAAATCTCTGGTGTTAATGGTAATTTGGCTTCATTTTTAGTGGCTTTATTTCCAAGTGTAGTGCCAATGTTGTTACCTGATTTTGCAAGACATAAAGATAAATTACAGATGACCACAACCACAAAGGTTATTCAAACTTATGGGATCCTGAGAGAGACAATTGCCCATGATGCTGGAGCTTCTGTATCAACTAGAAACCTTGTATGGGATAAAGAAACAGGAGAGGTACTATTGACAGAAACTGTTAACGAGTTTAATCAAAAATATTATTCTATGAATTTTCCCGGACACTGGGCTTATGAGGGAATGGGTATGGCTTACCGAAATTCTGGAGTGACATTTCCGGTCACCAATATAGCAGGTGCCGAATATGAGCCAAATGTGAATTCACCGTTTTCAAATAATGTTGAAGATTATTTATTTGATGGAGATGAAATACTATACTGGGATACATCAACACCTGATGATAAATCAATGGCTTGGGTAATTAATGTTGATGATCTGGCTAATACGTTTGATTTAATTGATGAAGATGGAAGTGCTATAGCCGCCCCAACTGTCGATTATGAAATTAAAGTGATTAGATCGGGAAGAAGAAATTTACATAGTGCCTCAATGGGTAGCGTTGTATTACAAGAAAATCCAATTGATTTGATCACAGTTGGTGGATCAATTCCTAATAATTTCCTAGCATCCACTGCTTGGGATGACTATAAAATTATCAATGCAGGAGCTGTTGAATTCAGTGATGACTGGGAATTACCATGTGAATGTGGATTGAACCCATTAGATCCAGATATCAATGAATATAGGTACAATGTCAAAGGGGTATGGAGAGCTAATAAATCACATTTGTATTTAACCAAACGCCACCATACAAGTAAAAATTCAGGAGCAACTGATAACCCAGACCCAAGAAACAATGGCTTTTTTGCTTCTTATTCACCATTTTATAATTTATCTGGAGGAGAATGGACGTCTAATCCAGCAGGATGGACATGGACATCAGAAGTCGTTCAATTTAATCCATATGGGTTTGAAATTGAGAATAAAGATGCTTTGAACAGATATTCATCAGCACAGTATGGGTATAATTTCAAATTCCCTATGGCAGTGGGAGCCAACTCTAAGTACAGTCAGCTTGGTTTTGACGGATTTGAAGATTATGATTTTACAGCCTGTTCGGAAAAAGAGCATTTTGGATTTAGAAGTATTGTACCCATAACGAGTATTGATAATACTGAATCACATACTGGAAAGTTCAGTTTAAAGGTAGCCTCAGGACAATCTTATAAAAAAGTATATCAAATTGATGGAACAGATTGTTTCATTGGAAATTAAATAAATTTTTAAAAATGAAAAAACTATTATTTCTTTTAGTTGTTGGGATTACATCCCAGGCAGCACTATCTCAAACTTCTGACATAGAGGTTAAATATTTACAATTGAGTTATGAGAATAATATTGTCACTATTGGAGACTCTATTGCAGAACCTGATACTACAGCAACATTAATAGTTTCTTTTTTTGTCGAGAATGTGGCAGATGCTGATGAAATTTATTTAAAAATAGGCTCTACAGATGGAGGTAGTGATGTTAAAAATCTAACCTATACTGTTTCACTTTCGGGAAGCGATTTTATCATATCTGAAGGTGGAAATGACATTACATTATTGAATAACATTGAGGCTTTTATAAGCTTTGCTGTTCTTAGAAGCGAAGAAAGTAATTGGAAATTTTTTGAAGTTTCTGGAAAGGATGATAATGGGATAAATTGTAATACTATTAAAATGAACTTGTAATGATGAAACTTAGAATTATTGTTGTAGTATGCCTGATTTTAAATATTGGCACTTTACTGGCTCAACCAGCCACTACATTCACCGTAAATACAACTTCATTAGGAGTAGGTTTACCAGCTGACGTAACTGGATCTTTGGATAGAATGATTGAAAATGCAATTGTTTCTGCTGAGACGGGGTCAGGGTACAGTGTGACCATTTATTTAAATACGACTGGACTTATCTCTTTAGGAGGAGGTAATTTACCAACTCTAAACCACGATAAAGGTAAAATAACCATAACTAAAGCCGCTGGAGCAACTTCAGTTCAAGGTATTCAAAACTCAGGGAATGGATTTTATTATACAGGAGAAGGGGGGGATCTTGAAATTAGTGAACTGACGATCCAAAGTTGTTTAAATGGGGTATACTATAACCGTCAAAACGCACCTACCATAGCCAATGAAACGAATTTAGCCGTACAAAACAATACCTTTGAATATGCTAGAGTCAGGCTGACTGGTTCGACCGAAGGTTTCTCTGATGTAGTGATTGATAACAATATATTTACTTTGACAGGTACAGTAGGCTGGTTCAGGGCTATTTATATTGATTACAACAATGCAACATCTTATAATTATGGTCTTGACGATATTAATATCATCAATAATACGTTTACCTATACTACACCAAACACATCAGGCACAGTCTTGTTAATTCTGCCGGTTTGGATTGTTAATCTTGAAACGAACACAAAAAATGAAGCGGATATTTCGATTTCTAATAATATAATGACTGGTTGGGAGTATGGTTTATACATTATTAGGCCAAATGATAGTTGGATAATAAATGGTAATACTTTTAATTCAAATAGGTTTAATGCGATTAAATTATCAACAGTATGGTCTCAATATCCAACCTCTTTAACTGGTTATGATTTTGATTTCATTGAGAATGGCGTAAATGATAATGAGATTTTTGAAAGCTTGATTTCTTATGATATTGAAGGGATGGATGAAGTCACGATTCAAAACTTTAACCATATTGAAGGAGAAGTTTTTGTATCAAGTTCTATTCCTGTTACAATTACCCAAAGTTTAATTAAATATGGAACCGTTGGTTATTCAAAACCAATTAGTTTAAGCGGATCAAATGGAAATATTTCTTCTCCTAACCCAACTGGTTTGACTGTTAATGGGAATGATTTAACTGTTGATTATGATTTATCTGGTTATACTTCTTCTAATGGTCAGTTTACTGTTGAATTTTTTCTAGCGAATGGGTTCAGTTTGCTACAATATTTGGGAAGTGAGACATATACAACGGCTCCTTCAGGATCGTACGTTAAAACATTCACAAATGTTATAGGCATAGGAACCAGAGTTGGAATGACAATAACTGCAGAAGGAACAGGGGCGAATACCAAATTAGGCACTTCTGAGGTGGCATTTATTGATTTACCACCATGCCCAAAATGTAATTCTTTCTTACCTGAAACAGGAACTGATTATTGGATGAGCGCCTGGATTAAAGTTGATCACCCAAGCCAGGTATTAACTTATGAAGAAGTGGTTCAGGCTAATTCTCCTTCAGTGGAATTAGAATTTTTGGGGAATACAACAACTAGCACCTATTTCTATCCAACAGGTGACATTATAGATGGTTGGCAACGTGTAGTAGGTAAATTTTCTGTGCCTTCTGGAACTGCTGGAATTGGCGTAGAATTGCATGCCGACCAGACGTATGATACTTATTTTGACGACCTAAGAATTCATCCGTTTAACGGCAGCATGAAATCTTATGTGTATGACGGGGAAACATTTTGGTTAAGCTCTGAATTGGATGATAATAATTACGCAACCTTTTACGAATACGATAACGAAGGTGGCTTAGTTAGAATTAAAAAAGAAACATCTCGTGGCATTGTAACCATTCAGGAAACACGGTCTAATTCTGTTAAACAAGATAATTAATCATGAAAATTTTATTTATAGGATGGATATGCTTCTCAATAGGGTTTGTAAATGCACAAACAGGAGAGGATTATTTAAAGTTAATGCAAGCTAATTATAAGGATGTAAACGCAATGCAAATAAATATGCAGTATACATTATATAAAGGCTATGATGGTCAGGCGGTCATTGAAGAGTATAAGAGTGTTTATAATAAGTTAGGTAATGCATCATATCGAAAAATAAACCGAACTGAAATTATTAATAATGAGGGTGTACAAGTCAAAATTAATCATGATCAAAAAGTGATTTTAGTTAGCGAGTTACGGTCAACTGAGGCTATTGATATTGACTTTTCGCAAATCTTAAAAAGATGTGAATCAATTTCATTAAGTCAGAAATCAAATCATAGTGTTGTTCATCTTGATCTGAAGGTTGGGCAGGATATTCCATATACAAGGATCAGTATTGAGGTTAATTCAAAATTTCTAATTCAAAAAGTGACCCTGTATTATGCTACAAAAATCAATTTTTCTAATGACTATCTAAATAAAGATTTAGATTTCCCAAAATTGGTTATTCAATACAATGAATTTAAACAAAAATGGAAGGATCAAGATGAAATTCTTACCATAAAAAATTATGTCAAGTTCAAGGGAAGTCAGTTGGTATTGAATGAACGATATACTAATTATCAAATTATTGATTTAAGAAGAAATTAACATTAACTACAGGCCTTTTTTGTGCATTTAAATAGGGTCTTAACTAACATAAAATATATAAGGTTATGATTAAGCATTTATCATTAACAATTTTGCTGGTATTTATGACATTGGTGGGTTATGCCACTAAGGAGTCTTATAGTATTCGCGAGAAGGTAACAAGTTTTTACATTAGTAATGGATTTGACATTGAGTTGACAGATGGTCGATTTTCAGATTTAGGCAATAGTTTATTTGTGGATGATGCTGTAAACTTATATGTTAAGTTTGGGATTGGAGAGAGTTCTGTTTTTAACTATATTGGTAATCATACTCAGGTTCAAGCCCAGGTAACTATTACTCCTGTTGATAATAATGGTGTTGACCAGACGCCTTTAGCTACTCAGACCTTAACCTTGTCTTATTATACAGATGGTAGTATTAGCGCGCCAGAGATCAAGACCAGTATATTAAGCCATAGTGGTCGGCATAAATACAAGATACATGTTGATCCATTGAGTGCTAATTTTCCTTCTAATGTGTATTTAGAAGCCGAGTTGGTTGTTGACCGGTATTATGATATTAGTCAAACAGCGCCAGGGATTGGGGTCAATTATATTGACCATGATCTGGCTCAACCAAGAGTAGCTATGTCTAACGCACAAGTGATACCTTCAAATGCTCAGGAAATAGAGATTTGGTGGGATTATGTAGAGGGAGCTGAAGAGTATGAGTTGGAATGGACTTGGATTGATAATTATGAAACAACAGGTCTTCAAAATGGTTTTGACGCTACTGATTTAGAGTTAAATGAGCGAGACTTTGAGTTGAACAATACAAGAATTATTACCAACTCACAATCTTTTAGGATTCCTTTGGTGTATTCCAAAGGTTTTTTAGTTTACAGAGTAAGAGGTATTGGCCGTTGGGTCGATAATTTGACAGTACTCACAGACCAGAACGAGTTTGGTTCATGGACGACCTCAGGGTCTACTTTATCTGGATCAGGTATTTATGTCAATGCCTGGCCGAATTATCTTCGGATCGATCATGAACATGAGACCAATAAGAACTGGCAGTATCAATCCGTTTATGCCGAGGATGGCAAGCATAAATCTATTGTCTCTTATTTTGATGGGAGCTTAAGAAACCGTCAAACAGTGACAAAGATCAATTCCAATGATGAAGCCGTTGTAGGTGAAAGCATTTATGATAATCAAGGTCGAGCTGCGATTCAGATTTTACCAACCCCTGTTGATTACCCGGCCTTAAAATACTATCCAAAGCTGAACTTAAACGATCCTGTTTCAGGCACTCCTGAGCCGTTTAGCCATACTGATTTTGACTGGTCCCCTACGGGTACTTCGTGTGCGGTTGATGGTGCACCCATGTCGACGAGTTCAGGCGCTTCAAAATATTATTCACCAAATAATACGACCGAGGACAACTGGCAAGATCAGGTTCCTGATGCTGAGCAGTTCCCTTATGTTCAAGTCGAGTACACTCCTGATAATACAGGAAGAATCAGAAAACAGAGTGGTGTAGGAGATGATTATACCATTGGAGGCGATCATGCAACAAAATACTTTTACTTGCAGGCCAAGCAGGAAGAATTAGACCGTTTATTTGGTTACCATGTTGGTTATAGTTCCCGTTATAAAAAGAATATGGTTGTTGATGCTAACGGTCAGGTGAGTGTAAGTTATCTTGATCCACAAGGCAGGGTAATTGCTACGGCTTTAGCCGGGACGAATACCCAAGGCGCTAGCACAAAGACCAATTTACTTTCCCTAGATGATGAAAAAGATGTTAATCTACATGGCAATGTGACCATTGACCTTTTGAATAAGTCTGGTGTAGACGATATCGATACGCCATCTGATAATAATCAATTATATAATACAGGTAATATTAGTTCTTATAACGACGGATTAAAACTCAATACTCAGGAAGCCAGTGTTGATGACGGGATTTCAACCTTTGAGTACCGTATTCGAACCACCGAGTTTTCAGACCCTTGTCTACCGCCAGGTACAACCTATCCTTTTGCTTATGATTTAAGCATTGATGTGACAGATGATTGTGGAGAGAGTTTAATCGAGGTATCGAGTAAGACCCAAAGTGGAGGTTCACAAGTTCAGTTGAATGACGGGTCAATTTCAGAGCTTTATAACTTATCTAACCAAGATGTCACGTATGATTTCCAAGCCGATCCTGGTGTAGCTTCTTATAGCATTAGTAAGCGCTTGAGCGTCAACGCTGCTTTATTGGATCAGTATGCTTTAGATTTTATAGAAAACAGCCAATGTTTACAAACGCAGGCTAATTTTTATGTTGATAATGTAATAGATTGTTATGATGTTGATCCTTCAGCCCCTGCTGTCAATGATGGTATTAGTGATATTAATGCCTGTATTGTTTCAGAGGCCATGATGTTAAATGACTTGAGTCCTAATGGCCAGTATGGTAATACCAATGGTTCTGATTTATTGAGTGTATTTTCTCTAAACAATGCCCTTGCTCAAGGAACATCAGGTAGTAGTGCCAACTGGCAGGAGTTACCGGTAACGAGTCTTGGATATAAAAATATGGATGGTACTGATGCCACTATTTTAGTAATAGATAATAATGGTGTATTGACCCCAGCTATTAAGAGTCCGCTAACTACGAATGACCTTGTTTTAATTGATCCAAATGTTCCTGATGAGTACTGGGCTACACCAGATCAGCTGGCAAACCGGTCAGACTTTTTGTATCACTGGCAACCATCTTGGGCCCAGGCTTTTTTGGAGTATCATCCAGAATATGGATATCTGGATTTTATGACGGACTTATGTGATATGACTGTTAATATAGCGCCGGGTGTAACGATTAGTTCAGAGACTTATAATAATACTTTACTGAGTATAACAACCTATGCTGTGGCGAGTGTAGCAACTAATCCTAATAACCCAATAGGTCTAGTACTGACTAATAATACCATTCGGACATCCGATCCTTATTTTAATATTACCTACCCAAAGAACAATATTAATGGTTATAGTGTTTCTGCTTTTAAGTCGAATTTAATGACTTCGATCATGTCAGATTATAAAGCCAGTGGTCAGTCACTTTGGGATTATTGTATTGATGCAGTGGTTTGCGGAACGAGTCTATCGGGCAATTGCACAACCCCTTTAATTAATACCTTAGGTACAGAGCAGCGGGATGATGTTTGGAATCTGTATAAGTCTATTTACATTTCCGAAAAAGCCAAGATCAACCAGATTTTTATGGACTGTTATGCCATCACCAATGGATTTTACAATGGTTATATTGGCAGTAATGGTCAGGTGACTCCTGGTATTTCAGGTTTTTTGTATTACCCAGCCTATGTTACTAATATCTCAGGTCTTGACATATTGGATTTATATCAGAGTGCAATTTTAGTAAGTCCAGGTAATGCGGGAACATTAAACACACTTTACCCTTGGAACACACCCCAATATACCAGTTCATTTTCTGGCAAGACAGCGCGGTTTATGCGTATTGATAATTTATATGACGGTACAGTATCAGAATCCGAAGCAGTGAGTTCAGGTGCTATTTCCACAGATGCTAATATTTATCAGCGGACAGGACGCTGTGCTTTGAGTTTTGATGTGGAGTATTTTCTGGATGCTTTGGCAGAAGCTATTCAATTGGAGACCACGGGATATGATAGTGATAATATTCCTGAATTGAGCCATGATTTGTATAGCGGTATGAGTGGTAATGCTGGCGGTAACACGGTGAATATTGTGAGTACACCTGTTACTGGTGGAGGCATTTCCCTTAGCGCCACCAATGCCACACATACGATTGACTTAAATGGCCTTTCGGGTAGTTATACCTGGGGCAATGTTGAAGGTTTTTCTAATTTGTATTATATTCCTGGAACGTCTAGTCCTTACCAGTTTAAAGTCATTGCTTATATCAATACCGGTTCAGGTATTATAGAACAGGTTGTTAGCGGAACTACTGGGGTGGCCATCACAGGTTGTAACGCCGATCCTATTTGTACAAGAGAGTCTGACTTTGCTAATGAACTTGGAGCCTTATACAATACTTTATTAAATGCTAATAACTTTGCCAATCCGCTCACTAATGCCTCTATAACAAGCGTTATCGGTTGGTATGATGGCAGTGAAATCCAGACGCAACTATTTGATTATGGCTCCTCAGCTTTAGTGACTACTTTGGCTAATGGCTGTATTAAGATTCATCTCAATGGTTTAAGTATTACATACAATCCACCGGCAGCACCAACTAATTTAGTTCAAATGGTAGGATATGATATTAGCGGCACACTTTTACAGATCCGTTATATTGATAATACAGGAGCACTGGTTTCTATTGCTACTACAATAACTTATGCGGATGTGAGTGGATTAACCAGTTTAGATTTTGATTGTGATTGTGAAGAAGTTGCAGACTTTAAGGTCAAGTATATGGCCTTTTTAAATGATGCATTAGACACTTATATTACTAATCCGAGTGCTTTTAATTCAGGGTATACGTCTTCTGCATTAACAGATATTGAACCGTTTTTAACTGTAAGTACCCCAACGGCAGTTTATAATTTTGATATTGATGGGATTTATGATGATATTTTAACTTTAGATTTTGGTAACGCACCACCAGGTGTTTGTACAATGAATCTGACCACCGAACCGTCAGGGATAGATATTTCAACAGTTGATCAAATACTGGATGTTAATTTTAGTGTACAAAACTTACCTGATTTGGAACTTTTTACTGTACTTGTAGAACTCTCAAATGGCACATTAGTTGAACTATATATTGAAACTTTAGATTGTTTTGAGATCACAGATGGTTGTAGCGATTGTATTCCCTCTGCAGTTGAGCCAGTGAGTTGTAATGATAAATGGGCGGCTTATGATGATTTTATTGTGTCAGGTATTTCGGCACGCAATGCTTCTATATCAGATGATAGTGATAAATTTTATGAATATACCCAGGATGAGTTTTGTGAGAGTAACCTAGCTTATGTCACAGATGCTTATCTGTCTTACCTGACAACCTTTAGTATTATGGATAATAACCACGCCAAATACCTTAGTTTAGCAGAATTTGGTAACACCAATTTAGGGTATGGTTTTTCAGATCCTTTGAATAGCATTACTTTGTCGACAGTAGTATCAAATTACAATACCTATTTGGCAACTACGCCTGATCCAGAATTAGATTGGCAAGACTATGTTAACCTTGTTTATTTACCAGGTTCTTCTGTTTGTCCACCAGCAGTAATGCCCCGTATGCTTGACCCAATTTTGTTTCCATGTGAGCAATCAGCAGCTAATGCCGATTTAGTTAATGCGGCCAATCAGTATGATATATATTTAGAGAATACGATCCGTAATTTCAAACAGCGTTATGTCGAAGAGGCCCTATCATCAGTTAAAGAGAACTTTGAGATTACTTATGCCGATAAAGAGTTCCATTATACGCTTTATTATTACGATCAGGCTGGGAATTTAATTCAAACTGTCCCACCTAAGGGGAATAGCAGGATTGAACAGAATATGGATAAATCTGGTATTATGACAGCTAGAGAGAATCTGACTTCACCAGCTAACTCTACAGGTATTGAGGATTTAGTACCAGTTCATAGTTACCAAACCCAGTATGAGTATAATTCACTCAACCAGCTAGCTTGGCAAGTTACTCCTGATGGCGGAGAGAGTTCGTTTGCTTATGATCGCTTTGGTAGATTAACCTTATCACAGAATGCTAAACAGAAAGTCAATGACCAAGCCAGTTATACAATCTATGATCCTTTAGGAAGAATTGTTGAAGTTGGAGAGTTGACGCTAAATAAAGCTTATTATTTTGATGGTGGTCAATTCCATGATCCGGGAAGCGCTGTTATTGATTTGAGTGATCCAGCAGTTTTTATACCATCTATTACTAATACTGACCGTGAAGAAGTGACAAGAACCATGTATGATGAGTTATCTTTCTCTGCTATTGTTTCTGAATTTACCGATTATAGTCTGGACAATACACGGAACCGTATTTTAGGAGTGATGTATTATGACACCTATGGTGTCAACACTGCTGACAATGCTTATCAGAGTGCCACCTTTTATGACTATGATGTACATGGCAATGTTAAGGAGCTCATCCAAGACATTCAAGATGGTCTGTTAGTTAACCTAGGGCAGAATCTTAAAAAACTACAATATGAATATGATCTAGTCTCAGGTAATGTTAAATCGGTGACTTATCAAAAAGATCAAACTGATCAGTTTATTCACCGTTATGCCTATGATGCTGATAACCGAATCACCATAGCTGAAACTTCTGCTGATGGTATCATTTGGGAAAAAGATGCTAAATATTTTTATTATGACCATGGCCCACTGGCCAGAACAGAGCTTGGCGATCAGAAGGTACAGTCTTGCGATTATGCCTACACAGTCCAAGGTTGGCTTAAGGGGGTGAATTCAGAGAACTTGCTAGCGTCTACCGATCAGGGGCAAGATGCCCTGACAGGCTCAACCAACCAAATGAATGCCAAAGATGTGGTTGGCTTTAGTTTACATTATTTTGATGGAGATTATAGCAACCGATCCGGTACAAATACTTTCTTGGCTTTAAGTGGACTCTCTACCCCTCAGGCTAATACCAATTTATTTAATGGTAATATCAAAGAGATGTATACTGCCAGTACCAAGACAGATGAGACCTATTTAGGCACCAGTCATACCTGGTACAGCTATGATCAGCTGAACCGTATTAGAACCATGGATCAAGAAGAGTTAACGGCTGCGCAAACACCGTCGTTCACCACGGGTAACTATGCCAGTGCATATACCTATGATGCTAATGGCAACCTGAATACCATGACTCGTCATGCACAAAATGGATCAGGGGCAAGTGTACTTATGGATGACTTTAGCTATAACTATATTGCTAATACTAACCAACTAGAGTATGTTTATGATGCTGTAGGTAATGTGCTTGGAGATGACCTAGATGACCAAACCAGTTATACAGGTAACTATAGTGGATCATGGGATCATACCTCTAATTATGGTTATAACGAGATCGGAGAATTAGAACAGGATAAACAAGAGGAAATTAAGCATATTGACTGGACGGTTACTGGCAAGGTTAAAAAGATTGAGCGAACCAATATTGGCGGATTCAACCAACACGGGCTTAAAAACATTAAGTTTGATTATGACCCTATGGGCAATCGAATCTCAAAAACTATCATTGATATCTCGAGCGGTTTACCAGCAGAGGAAAGTAAGACATTTTATGTTAGAGATGCTCAAGGTAATGTGATGGCCACCTATACCCTTGAAATAAAAGAAGATGATGGTCAAGGTAATTTGGATGATAATTTGTACCTTAGCGAACGTAACCTCTATGGCAGTAGCCGCTTAGGCATGGAACGTATCAATCAAATTATAGCTTCAACGGACCCAACCCTGGTTAATATTAATGGTCAGAATGACCCAGCAAATGATATTACTGTTCAACAGATCGGTGATAAACGCTATGAGCTGGCCAACCATTTAGGTAATGTTCTAGAAGTGATCTCAGATCGTAAATTACATATTGAAACATCAAGTGGCTCAGGTGTACTGGCACACTACTCACCTGACGTGGTTTCCCAATCTGACTACTACCCCTTCGGTATGATGCTGCCTAATAGACATTCTTCCAGCAATGACTATAGGTATGGCTTCCAAGGACAAGAGAAGGATGATGAGATAAAAGGAGAAGGGAACTCTATTAACTACAAATACAGAATGCATGATCCTAGGGTGGGGAGGTTTTTTGCTGTTGATCCTTTGGAAAGAAGATATACTTGGAATAGCCCATACTCTTTTGCAGAAAACAAACTTGGTTTAGGTGTTGAATTGGAAGGAAGAGAGTTGGGACCGTTATATGATCCACTTAAAGAATCATTAGAAGAATCTAAGGCAAATGGAAATTGGCTCGCAGGGTTTGGCCTTTCAGTCCTGAAAAACGCAACTTGTGAAGGAATATCAGAACAAATTTATGATGGAGTATCTAACGCACTTAATAATCCTCCTCCTCCTCCGTCAAACAGTGAGACTTTGATAAACACCGCATTATGGCCTCTCCCCCAGATCTACAATATAGCTGATGGAGTTGTTACGGGGGTAGCTGATAATGCCGAAAAAGCTATAGATGGAGATGGTGAAGCCGCTGGGGATTTAGTTTTTGATATTTTTGGTGCATTTGTTGGAGCAACGGAATTAAAAGCATCAATAAAGACATTGAAAGCTGAAAGTACGGCATTAAAAACGGAAATTAAAAATTCTAAAAGTAAAATAAGCCCTGGGGGGGCTGGAACTATTGCGAATATTGATTTGACACTTAATGGGGTATCTGCGACAAGAAAATTGGTTGGCTCATCTCCTGGTAAAGTGGCAGTAATAGGTAGAGGCCAAATAAGCCGAGTTGAAAAGTTTGCAGAAGCTATGCCAGGTGCTGAGACTTATAAAGGATTTGATAAATCTTTGACAAAATCACAAAACTTGGCTAAAAATAAAGCCTGGATACAAAAACTCAAGGATGAAGGCTATACTATTTATGATTTAGGATTGGACCCTGATTATACTAAAGCTGGAAATTATTCTAAAGGCCCTTATTATAAAATGGAAAGTCAAGAGGTATTTGGTGATTAATTATGTAAATTATGAATGAACTATATTTTGATATAAAAAAGTTAAAGGAGTCTTTCAGTTTTCTAATTGAAGATTATGCCTTCAAAGTTTTGGAAGAAGGAGATTCAAATTCTGGTCCATCGCTTGACCTAATAAAAAAAGATCTAATTATAAATTTATATTTCGATTTTCGCGACTATTTTTTTTACTTCAAATTAATTAATGGAAGAAACACGCAATATCCTAATGATAAAGATTTCACTAACATAAAAACTTTTCACGATTTAATAAAGAGGTTTGAACCAGATTTTAATTTGAGTTTACTCAACCCTGATGATGAAAAAGGATTTAAAGATGCATTAGATTTAAATGTTAAATTTTTAAAAAAGTATGTTGATAAAATCCCTACAGATGGTAATTGGAATGAATTGTGGGATATTTCTAGTGACTCAAACTAACCTATCAACAAAAAAAACCACCTAAAAAGATGGCTTTAATACAGTTTGGCGACTATACTTAGGTAAGCCTCCGGCTAACTACATATTGTTAAATTATTATTGAGTTCATGGCAAAGTATTAATATGACAAAATAAATGGCTTAATTATATTTTAATTGCAACTGATTGATAGTTATTGATTAGTGGCTTAAGCATAATGTCAATAGCTGACTTCGAAAATTCGACAATTGGTTATAGTATTGAATTTTGATTTTCATTAGTATTGAAAGGACTATTAAATAAGTTAATTTTCAATCCAAAAGTTCTTTGAGATTTTTTGAAATTAAGCTGATCAATTAGCTATGTTCTTTAGACATAAAATCAAACTATTATATGTCAGATTTACAACAAAATGAACGGTTAGACTGTATTCTTTCATAATTAATCCGTTCCAATTTT
>Ga0316189_10001816_pt1 | contig 21085 bp, 17 predicted proteins | sample LowCovwburrow_MG_FD_204930 | JGI IMG/M metagenome (GOLD analysis project Ga0316189, IMG submission 204930) | Coastal sediment microbial communities from Maine, United States - Lowes Cove worm burrow | ecosystem: Environmental > Aquatic > Marine > Coastal > Sediment | place: USA: Maine... | reverse complement strand
CTGAGGGCAAACTACTAATATAGTAAACATCGGCAGGTAGGAATTGGTAGCCTAAAAAGGTTTCTAAAGAGGCGATAATGTTTTCGACATTTAAGGCTAAACTGACGCCGCTAATAATACCGAGCAGAGTGCCAAATAGACCGATCAAAACACCTTGTACCATAAAGATAGCCATGATATCGCCTGGTGTCATGCCAAGCGTCCTCAAGATAGCAATATCGGCTTGTTTATCTGTGACCATCATAATGAGGGTTGAGACAATATTAAAGGCAGCGACCGCCACGATGAGTAATAAGATCACAAACATGACGGTTTTTTCAGTTTTCAATGCCCGAAAGAAATTAGCATGTTGGTATGTCCAGTCGACGGCACTATATTCGTGACTTAAAGTCTTCATAATGTCGCGGGTAATACGAGGCGCTTGGAATACATCATCAAGCTTGAGCCTGAGTCCTGTCACTTGATTAGGAATACGAAATAATTTGGCGGCATCCTTAATATTCATGATAGCGAGTGCACTGTCATATTCATACATGCCAATTTCAAAAATACCGACCACATTCAGCCGTTTCAGACGAGGAATGACACCGGCAGGGGTTGGGCTGACATGCGGCGTGATTAAGGTGATTTTGTCACCGGTGCGGACACCCATGGCTCGGGCTAAATCAAGGCCAAGAATAATGCCAAACTCACCCGCTTGTAACTGACTAAATTGACCTTGAATAATTTTTTCATGGATTGTGGATACCCTGGGTTCTAGTGCTGGATCGACACCACGGATCAAGGTGCCTCTAACACGGTTGCCTTGGCTGAGCATGGCTTGTCCCTCAACAAAAGGGGCAGAATCTACTAAATGCGGTTGGCCTTCAATTTGACGCTGTAGCGATTGCCAATCTGATAAAGCACTGCCATTGCCGGTGATAAAGGCGTGAGAGGTCATGCCTAAGATACGTTCGCGCAATTCTTTTTCAAAGCCATTCATCACGGATAACACCGTGATCAAGGCCGCAACGCCGAGCGCAACCCCCAACATCGAGGTCAGCGAAATAAAAGAAATAAAGTGATTTCGTCGTTTTGCACGGGTATAGCGCAAGCCGATATATACACTTAAAGGTTTAAACATAATGGATTTAGGTCGTTGTTTGTTTTAACCCCTTCAAGCGATGAAGGGGTTAAATAGTCGATATGATTATTTGGCGTTGACGACTTTGGTGCCACCTTCACTGCCGAGGAGTAGGACGTCCGCAGGGCGCATAGCAAATAAACCGTTGGTGACAACACCGACGATATTATTCAATGTTTTTTCTAGTGCGATGGGTTCCATGATGGTGAGTCCATGAACATCTAAGATGACGTTGCTGTTATCAGTGATAAAGCCTTCACGATAAACAGGTTGGCCGCCTAACTTGACGATTTCACGGGCAACGTAACTGCGTGACATCGGCACGACTTCAACCGGTAAGGGAAATGTACCTAGCACATCAACCAATTTACTTTCATCGGCAATACAGACGAATTTCTCACTGGCTGCAGCAATGATTTTTTCACGGGTCAATGCGCCGCCGCCGCCTTTAATCAGTTGTAAAAATTGATTAGATTCATCAGCGCCATCAACATAGGTTTGGATTGTGCCGGTTTCATTTAGGTCAAAAACTTCGATGCCATGCGCTTCTAGTCGCTCCGTTGAAACGATAGAGCTTGAGACAGCGCCATCAATTTTGCCTTTGATGGTGGCCAGTGCATCAATGAAGTGATTAACCGTCGACCCTGTACCGACCCCGATGATGCCGCCTGTTGTGATGTGATCCAGTGCTGCATAGGCAGCTTGTTTTTTTAATTCATCAGCGGTCATGGCTTGTTTCCTCTATTCAATAATACGGGTAGGGTTTTTATCACTGCAATTATAGAGATAAATGACGGGTAATGGTAACGTAAGCGAAAACTAGTTAATGATTCATCTTATAGGTTAAAGAAATAGTGCTGTCATGTTGACTGAATATGTAGAAAAAATTCTCAAAGCGCGGGTTTATGATGTGGCGATTGAGACACCGTTGGAAGAGATGCCACGCTTATCTCGACGTGTCAATAATGCCTTGTGGTTGAAACGTGAAGATTTACAGCCTGTTTTCTCATTCAAGCTGCGTGGTGCCTACAATCGTATGTGTCATTTAAGTGATGAAGAACGTTTAAAAGGCGTTGTTGCCGCTTCAGCGGGTAATCATGCTCAAGGCGTCGGCTTATCAGCTCAAAAATTAGGTATTTCTGCTTTAATCGTCATGCCTACCACTACGCCGCCTATTAAGGTAGAAGCGGTGAAAAGTTTTGGCGCGGAAGTCGTGTTATTCGGCGATGGTTATGATGAAGCCTATGACCATGCTGCGGCGATTGCTAAGGAGCAGGGCCGAACATTTATTCACCCTTATGATGATCCAGAAGTGATTGCCGGACAGGGCACAGTCGCGATGGAAATTATTCGCCAACATACCGACCCCTTTGATGCGGTATTTATTCCTGTTGGTGGTGGTGGGCTTATTGCCGGCATGGCTGCTTATATCAAAACATTTTGGCCTGAGGTCAAAGTGATTGGCGTCGAGCCAACAGATGCAGCCAGTTTGCATGATGCTTTAAAGGCAGATGAACGGATAATTTTAGATCAGGTTGGCTTATTTGCTGATGGTACAGCGGTGAAACAAGTGGGTGTTGAAAACTTCCGTATTGCCCGTGAGACCGTTGATGAAGTTGTCTTGGTTGATAGTGATGAGATCTGCGCTGCGATAATGGATATTTTTGATGATACGCGCTCTATTGCTGAGCCATCAGGCGCGTTGGCAGTAGCAGGTGCCAAAAAATACATTGAGCGCGATAAGCTGAGCAATCAACAGTTTGCCGTGATTAATAGTGGTGCCAACGTGAATTTTGATCGCTTACGTCATATTGCCGAGCGTGCAGAGTTAGGGGAAAGACGTGAAGTGCTCTTTGCCGCTACGATTGATGAACAGCCGGGTAGCTTTCAGCAATTTTGTCAGACATTGGCAGGGCGTAGTGTCACAGAGTTTAATTACCGTTATTCCGATGATAATAACGCCCAAGTGTTTGTCGGACTGCAAACAGAGGGCGGCGCTACCGAGCGTGAAACCTTATTTAATAGCTTAGAGCAAGCGGGTTATGCTTTGGTTGATCTTACTGATAACGAAGCTGCGAAATTGCATGTGCGATATATGGTTGGCGGACATGCCAAAGAGGTTCAAGATGAACGCCTGTATCGCTTTGAATTTCCAGAACGTCCCGGTGCATTATTGCGATTTTTAACCCGCATGGGCCAGCGTTGGAATATCAGTTTATTTCACTATCGAAATCATGGCGCTGCCTATGGCCGCGTATTGGCAGGCGTACAAGTCACAGAGGAAGAAAACGAAGAGTTTCAGAGTTTTCTGACCACCTTAGGCTATGCCTTTTGGGAAGAGACCGATAACCCCGCTTATCAGCTGTTTTTAAGTTAAAAATAGGATGTTATTAGGTGTCGACTTGATCTGACATCGACCCATAGCGGACACATTGAATAAATACTGACTATACTCTGGTTTCAATATAACTCATTGGTACAAGGACGTTTTCTATGGTGCATTCTTCCAAAACAAGCATTCCTTTACTGAACTCGAAGATAAGATAGTGAGCTTACGCGAAAGTAAAAGTGTAGCGGATATCGCTATTGAAACTGATCTAGGTGTAGCAACTATTTACAGAGTTTTAGCAGATAAAAATATTACAAATGAGTAATGCAAACACGGGATTAAATTTGGGTAGACAAGTGAAAGAAATACGGTTTATTAACAAGCAAGCTCTTAAAGAATTTAAAGCACTGCCTAACACTGTACAAAAGCGATTTTCTTTAGATTTAAACGCTGTTACGAAAGGCAAAGAACCGTTCTCTAAATTCAAACACATTTCTGATAGCGTTGGTGTTGGCACTATTGAGCTAATTGAAAATGGTCGTCCTGCATATCGAACTTTATATGTAGCCAAATATGACAATGCTGTTTACGTTCTTCATTCGTTTACTAAGACGACTAACGGAGTCGATAGAAAAGCGATGGCTACAGCGAAGCGGAGACATAAAACGATGATGGCCGAGTTAAAAAAATAAATATATCAATGTTTGTATATTTAGTTCAAAACAGTTAATATATCAATACTGATATAGATTAGTGAGATTATAAATTATGGCTTCCATTAAATTCGACAATATCTTTGATGCCGTTACAGATAATAAAGAAGAGGCTAACGAGTTGCAGACTCGCGCTGACTTAATGCTTGTTATTCGTGACATTGTGGACGAAAAAGGCTGGAAACAAGCAGAGACAGCAGAAAAACTTGCCCTGACTCAACCAAGAGTGAGCGACCTATTGAACGGTAAGATAGACAAGTTTTCGATCGACCTACTAATGACGTGCTTATTTAGAATGGGCTTTAGATTTCAGCCTAGCTACGAGAACCATCAACTTGCTATGACAGTTCAAGCGACCTAACTGCACCAGACTAGCGGAGAGAGGCTACTTGCGACCCAAAGCGAACGGTTGATTAATCTCTAAAAAACGGGGGTTATTGTGAATCTGAATATAAAAGCATTAATCAATCGAGCCTGACCCCATTGATTTTGTTTTGTAGCACTTTGTGTAGAAAATGACATAACATGTCTTACAGATTAATTGCCATCGTAAAACAGGGAGTAACCCATGGCGTCTATACACGCTGGAATTCGTGATTGGCTTCTAAAACAACCAGACTGGCTACAGGAAGCTACGGAGCGACTTTTAAAACAAGATGCGCTAACCGATGAGGACATAGAGGCCTTAGTTGATCTGATTAAAACGCCTGGAGGTCGCACGGTAACGAAGCATCGTAATTTTCAAAACTTAGTTGATAATCAATATGCCGGTAGTGACCTACGATTGATAGGTATTAGAGACATATCTGGTATTGAGAACCTTTCTCCTAGGGAACCAATGAATTTTGGGGCGGGTAACCTCACCGTCATTTATGGTCATAACGGCTCAGGAAAGTCGAGTTACACTCGCATTTTAAAGAAGGCGTCAGGCCAACCCAGAGCGGTCGAGCTTAAATCTAACGTATTCCGTGCAGCTCCGGCCGAAAGTAAATGCCAAATCATATTTAAACTTGATGAACAGGTAACTCCTGCTCTGTGGCATGCAAATGCTGCTCCAATTGATGCTATCCGTGCTGTTGATTTTTTTGACAACGATGAAGCGATACATTATTTAAGCAAGGAAAGTGCCGCATCTTATACGCCACCTGTAGTTGCCCTTTTCGAATCATTAGCTACTGCTTGTGATCAAATAAGAGAACTTTTACAAACAGAACAAGAGCAATTAATAAGTTCGTTGCCTACCCTACAGGTAATCCATCAAGAAACGCAGTCAGCTCGCTCCTATAATGCTCTAAGACACGATATAGCCGAGACTACATTACAACAATTATTAACTTGGACAGAAGCAGAGCAACTTAAGCTAAATGATCTCACAGCCCGTTTGAAGGTTGAAGACCCTTCTGCATTGGCGAAGAAGAAACGCGGTACTAAAACACAAACCGAACAGATTATTGCTGCTCTAAAGTCCGGGATGGCTGCGTTTGGTGGTGCCGGAATCCAAACCATTCGAACGCTTCAAACCACCGCAACGAAAAAGCGCCAAATTGCAACGGAGGCAGCTCATGTTGAGTCAGCCATACTTGGTGGCATTGGTTCTTCTACATGGAGTGCAATGTGGGAAGCCGCGAGAAGTTACTCGCAAACTGTTTACACAGAATCCGACTTCCCTGTGCTGGATAATGCACATTGCTTGCTTTGCCATCAACAGTTAGATACTGATGCCGGACAGCGCTTAAGGAGTTTTGAAACCTTTGTGCAAGGCAAACTCGAAACAGAGGCTAAGACTGCAGAAACGTCATATCAAGAAGCTTTGAATACATTGCCTATCGTTCCAACAGAACAGCAAATCAACACAGAATGTGAAGCGGCAGGTTTAGGTCAAGATTGGAAAGAATATCTCTTGGGCTTTTGGAATGCTGCGTTGTCATGTCGTGAAAAACTCATTTCAAGGGAAGTTGATGCACTAGCAAGTCCCGTCGACAATATTAGCGAGTCTATTGCTAATCTACAGACTTATTCCGATACGCTTGAATCTGAAGCAGTCCAGTGTGAAAGTGATGCTCAGAACTTTGACCGTTCACAGGCCAAAAAGGATAAGTTAGAACTAGAAGCTAAACTCTGGGTTTCCCAGCAGTCAGATGCCGTACGCGAAGAAATTAAGCGGCTCAAATCATTCAAAGTATATGAAGATTTAAAAGCCCTTACTAATCCTCGAGGCGTTTCATTGAAAGCTAGTGAGGTAGCAGAGCAGGTTATTACTCGAGCATATGTCGCACGGTTTAACCATGAGTTATCACTGCTAGGAGCTACAAATATCAAGGTAGAACTTATTAAAACTAGAACGGAAAGAGGTAGAGTACTTCACCAGCTTAACCTGAAAGGTTCACAGGCCGGTCAACTTTTGCCTGATGCCATACTCAGCGATGGTGAGCGACGCATCATTTCTCTTGCAGCTTTTTTAGCTGATGTGGCAGATAAGCCACAACCAGCACCTTTTATTTTCGATGACCCTGTCTCATCACTTGATCACGACTTCGAGTGGAATGTCGCAAACCGTTTAGCAGAGCTAGCTAAGGATCGTCAGGTACTCGTGTTTACACATCGTTTGTCTCTGTATGGTGCAATGGACGAAGTTTCTAAAAAGATCGGTAGCGCATGGAAAAAGCAGCATTACCATCCTCTATGTATTGAATCCTACTCCGGTGTATCTGGTCATCCCGTTGACCAAGCGACATGGAATGCTAATACAAAGACAGCCAATAACATCTTATTAGATCGCCTCGGGCACGCGAGGCGTGAGGGTGAAGCACATGGAGGTGAGGCTTATCGGCGTTTGGCTCAAGGAGTATGTAGTGACTTCCGCAAATTGCTCGAACGGACAGTTGAAGATGATCTTTTAAATGAGATAGTCAAACGTCATCGTAGAAGTATTACAACGGATAACCGTCTAGTCGCACTCCCCATTATAGAAAATGATGACTGTCAGTTAATCGACGAGCTAATGACAAAGTACTCATACTATGAACACAGTCAATCTCAAGAGACACCTGCCTTTATCCCCGAAGAACAAGAGTTGAAAACAGATATTGAACAACTTAAGAATTGGCGTCAACAGTTTAAAGATAGAATCAAGGCTAATATGCAATAAGATTGTTATGGTTCAAAGACTATATCTGGCACGTTAGCGACAATTAGTTTCAAAGGTCAGTATCCGACCCAAAGCGGGCAGTGAGGAAGCAGGTTATACTAGCTAGATGATAGACCCTTGACGGACGGATGTTTTACTCTGACCTTTAGTTCATAGACCGCAGTAAGTGACTGTCGTTGATGTACCCTTTAGCAAAAAATTATATTAACCAAATAGATCGAGAGAAATAGAAAAGCCAAGAACCTTCATGAAGAACATATAGCTTCTAGGTGGCGGTAAAGGTTAATTGATAATGTGAAAAATAACGATTGAGGTGAATATGGAATTTTGGCTATTAATAGGAAGTACCGTAATTTTGTACTACTTCATCAAAGCATTTGTAAAACCTTCAAAGCAACAAGTTCAAAAGACTAGCCAACCAAGTTCCAAAGATCGAATTCGTGGAAGCGTGACCACGAGGAATAGGATAGTAGCAAACAATAATTTTGATGATGACGACCTGGCCACCTTCAGTATTTCTTATGGTTACAACGAAGAAAAAAGCAAAAATAAAACGCCGGGGAAATGGATAAAATTCAGTGAATCCATCACCATTAAGGGGCAAACATTTTCTAGTGGTAATTTTTATTTCGGTGGAAATCTCACTTCACTGGATGGATATGGAACGGAAGCTTCACTGGTTGATGATTCGCTAAAAGTTGAAAATAAACCCTCCGGTTTTGAAGATGAAAGTTTAGGTTATTGGCCTAAATTTATCTCACTCTCACCTAAAGGGCGTGGTGCTTTCCTCAGCTGGCTATCCGGCAACAGAAGTGACCCAGAGACGCCCTTGGGTTATGTGTTTATTTATTTCTATGGTATCGAAAGGCGCATTACTGTTGATTCGATAAATCAGACAGTAGATGACACTGAATTTAAAGAGCTTTTTGACGAGATACTAAGACTAAAGGGTATTTACGGCAGTAGTCGTTCCTTTTCGAATTATTCCACACGTCTATTGGAAATTATGTGTCTACTACGCCCTCACGTAGTATCACATCCAGAACTTGAAAAAAATCCGAAACGAGATTCCCTATTATTTAAGCACCGACTTGCCACTACAGTGAGCGAGGAAAGACCAGTCACCGCTGAACTGGCGTTGGCATGGATACGATTTTATCCGGACTATAATCTGAAGAAACCAGCTCGGCGTTGTATTTACGAATTTAGTCAGATATTTACACACCGCTATAGAAAAAAATATGGAGACGGTATTGTTGTCAAACCCAATAAAACACGATTAAAGATTGAGTATCATCCTGCCAGTTCCTCTCTGCGTGGCCTATCATTGCCTCAACAGGATCTTCCCGATCCTAGTAATTTGAAAGGCCCAGTAAATAAGCTCATTGCCATCGCAGATGAATGTACAGCTGAATTAGATGCCTATAGCCGGTATCTCGCCAAACCGGATACTTCCCGTACGGATATTGAAGCCGTGTTGTTATTGCCTGACGAACTCAGTGATTTGGGAGCTATTCTAGGATTAGGAAAGTTTAAAAAATGGGCAGATGATGCAATTTCAACAAAAAATGGTTTAGTTGATGTCGAGGAGTTCTGGACATACGCCAAATCTCCTTTACCTTCCAAGATCAATAAAAAGGAAGCTGAATTAATTCAGAATCTTGCTCAAAAAGCCGGTTATGGCCTAGCTCCTGATACACGTTATCATCATGCAAAGACGAGTGCAGATGGAAAATTGGTTCTATTTTCTGAAGGACACGGTAAATACTTTGAACCATCCAAGGCTTATAGTGAAATGGGTATGGCGCTACGTCTAGGGGCTATGGTTGCCACGATTGACTCCCATGTTGATCAGGCGGAATTAAATTTATTAACTCAGCTTATTGAGCACGATACTAATCTTTCACCCACAGAAAAACAATCCTTACACGCTTACTTAGTGTGGAGACTCAATACGCCTTCAAATATCACAGGCTTAAAAGCCAGATTGGAAACATTGGGTAAAGCAGAGAAGGCAGCAGTAAGCCGCATACTTGTTGGTGTAGCGATGGCCGATGGAAAAATAGACCCAGAAGAAATCAAGCAACTCGAAAAACTCTATACCTTGCTAGGTCTTGATAAAGCGCTTGTTACCGGTGACATTCATGGAATGTCATCAAGTAAAGCTGGCTCTCGACCTTCAAGCCCCCAATCAAAACTTATCTCGCCCGCTTCCACTTCATTCCAGTTAGATGAAAGTATCCTAGCAATACACGAATTGGAAACCAAAGATGTGCAGGGCATGTTGGGCGCAATCTTTATGGAAGATGAACCCACAGATGAATCCAATGAAACTGCTATGGACGCTACTGCTGTGGAAGAAGCCCCCGGAATTGATAAGCAACATTATTCACTGTTTGAAAGCTTGATAAGAAAAGACAAATGGACAAGTGAAGAAGTGGAAGCACTGTGCCGTGATTCTGGTCTGATGGTTAGCGGAGCATTGGAGACTATTAATGACTGGTCCTTTGATAGGGTGGATGCAGCTGTGCTTGAAGAGCATGGTGACGCTATTTATGTCGATCAGGAAACCGTAGAAGAGATAGAAGGTTAAACTTATGGAAAAACGTATTCGGTTAAAAGAACGTGACGCTATCATTCAATCATTGAAATCGGGCGTGACTCCCAAGATTGGGATTCAGCACATTCAGGTAGGACGAAGTAATGAAGTCAAAGCGTTATATAAAGACATTGAAAGAATCTCGGAAGGTGGAGCAGTCTTTAGACTTATCATTGGCGATTATGGTTCGGGAAAAACATTTTTCCTAAGTGTGGTGCGTTCCATTGCTCTTGAAAAGAAACTAGTTACAGTCAACGCGGATCTCTCGCCAGATCGACGTGTACATGCTTCTTCAGGTCAGGCACGGAATCTATATTCTGAACTTATGAGAAATTTGGCAACCCGTAATAAGCCGGATGGAAATGCATTAACCAGCGTCGTAGAGCGTTTTGTAACTCTGGCTCGTAAAGAAGCAGATGAAAAGAACATTGATGTTTCGACGGTAATACATCAAAAGCTAGCCTGTCTATCAGAATTGGTCGGTGGATATGATTTTGCGAAAGTCGTTGATGCTTATTGGAACGGTCATGAGCAGGATAATGAAGAACTCAAATCTAATGCTATTCGCTGGTTACGTGCTGAATACACCACTAAGACAGATGCCCGGAGGGATCTTGATGTCAGAACGATTATTTCAGATAACTCGTTTTATGATGCGTTAAAACTTCTGAGCCTTTTTGTACGTCAGGCTGGCTATGGGGGCTTACTCGTCAATCTGGATGAAATGGTTAATCTCTATAAATTAAGCAGCACACAAGCACGTACGTCTAACTATGAGCAGATTTTACGTATTTTAAATGACTGCCTTCAGGGTTCAGCTGAATATCTTGGGTTTCTATTGGGTGGTACACCGGAGTTCTTATTAGATCCTCGGAGAGGATTGTATAGTTATGAAGCACTGCAATCCCGCTTAGCAGAGAACAGCTTTGCACAGCGTGCAGGGGTTATTGATTATTCATCTCCAGCACTACATCTAGCGAGCTTGACACCGGAGGAACTGTATATTCTCCTGAAGAATCTTCGTCATGTATTTGCCGAAGGCGACACTTCCAAATATCTCGTTCCAGATGATGCACTAAAATCATTTCTACACCATTGTAGCCAGACTATCGGGGATGCTTATTTCCGCACACCGAGAAACACCATCAAAGCGTTCTTAGATATGCTTGCAGTATTGGATCAAAACTCTTCTATGCAATGGTCGCAGTTAGTTCAATCTATTGCGATTGATGAAGATCGTCCAAGTGGTACGGATGAGATTGTTGTAGATGAAGAGACTGGCGAAATTATGAATTCTGGTGGTCTAGCTGATTTCAAATTATGATAGAAGAATATCAGCGGCTTGATAAGCGTGTTCAAAAATGGTTGTTTAATCAGGGATGGCCTGATTTAAGAGAAATACAAAAACAAGCAATAGAACCAATTCTATCCGGTGACAGAGATGTGTTGATCAGTGCATCAACGGCGGCAGGTAAAACAGAAGCATTTTTTTTGCCGGCTTGCAGTGCGATTGCCGAGAATGAAACCGGCTTTGGTATTCTTTATATCAGTCCTTTAAAAGCATTGATTAACGACCAGTACCGCAGGCTGGAATCGTTAGGTGAAATGCTCGATATACAGGTTACGCCCTGGCATGGTGACAGCCTACAATCCAAAAAGAAGAAAGCCAGAAACAATCCTTCAGGCATTCTGTTGATCACTCCTGAATCTTTGGAATCACTTTTAGTCAGAGAGCCGGGATGGGTAAAGCAATCCTTCACCTCACTCAAATATATCGTTATTGATGAATTTCATGCGTTTATCGGAACCGAACGAGGTCAGCAGTTACTCTCCCTACTTACTCGTCTCGAACATATCACCGGCCGAATTTCCAACCCTATTCCACGGGTAGCACTAAGTGCGACGCTCGGAGAACTTGAAAAAGTTCCTCTTTCTCTCAGACCAAATAAAAGCCTACCTTGTGAAACGATTACCAGCAGCAAGCACCAAAGCACTATTAAAGTTCATGTTAAAGGATATTTAGAACCCGTAGATATTATGGCTGATGATACACGTACATCTGCTGAACAGCAGATTTGTCAGGAAATTTATAAACTCTGTAGAGGCGATTCACATCTGGTATTTGCAAATAGCCGAAGTAGAACGGAAAGTGTTGCTGCGCAACTGAGTGACTTGTGCGAACAGCAGGTTCTGCCAAATGAATTTTTCCCTCATCACGGATCATTAGCCAAAGAAATCAGAGAAGATTTAGAAGCCAGATTGCAAAAGGAAAGCCTGCCAACAACTGCTATTTGTACCATGACATTAGAGTTAGGTATCGACATCGGGAAAGTGAGTTCTGTAATTCAGGTTACCGCTCCACACTCGGTATCAAGTTTACGCCAGCGGTTAGGAAGATCAGGTAGAAGAAATTCACCTTCAATTTTAAGAATGCTTATCGCTGAAAATGAATTTAGTGATAAGTCTAATATTGTAGATGGTCTCAGGTTAGAGTTGGTTCAGTCACTAGCGATGATACGGTTACTCATTGTAAGTAACTGGTTTGAGCCGGCAGACACTGAGCAAATGCACCTCTCTACATTTCTACACCAGATTCTTGCCGTAATAGCACAATGGGGAAGCGTAAGAGCAGACCAGCTGTACTCTTTATTATGCGAACAAGGATCATTTAAAGAAATAACTATTAGGCACTTCAAGCAACTGTTGTCCCATATGGGGACAGTTCAACTGATACAGCAGTTAAATAGCGGTGAGTTAGTTTTGGGGATTGAAGGCGAACGTATTACCAACTCCTATACCTTCTATGCCGTCTTTAAAACACCAGAAGAATTCCGCATTGTAGCCGGAAGTAAAACGCTTGGAACACTACCGGTTGATTCGCTTATTCTTAAAGACCAGCACATTATATTTGGTGGGAGAAGATGGAAAGTTACGGACATTGATGATGACAAAAAAGTTATCTATGTGAAATCTACAAAAGGTGGAAAGCCTCCTAAATTCAACGGTAGCAGCATGTCGATTCATGACAGGGTTCGACAAGAGATGTTGAGCATCTATCGCACGGGGGACTATCGCATTGAGGTTGGTGAACAGAAAATAGATTTTGTGGATAATCTCGGAAACCAGCTGTTTCATGAAGGAGCCGATCTTTTTAAAAAAGCGAACCTTGAAGCACAACCCGTTTATCAAAGCGGTAAGCACTGTTATATCTTCTCCTGGTTGGGTGATAAAGTGGTTAACACACTTACCGTCTTGCTCATCAGAAGCGGATTTTTATGTAGTAATTTTAATGGTGTTATTGAAGTACAAAATTCAAATTCAAATGACATAAAAAGCTGTCTAATAGAGCTAGCAAATAATGAATTACCGGATGAAACTGAACTCGCTGGAACTCTTTCTATTCAGCAAAGAATCGTTGAAAAATATGATGAGTATCTGCCTGAAGACTTACTAACCGAAGGCTATGGACGAAAAGCGTTTAATTCTAGGGCTGCGAAACAGTGGATACTAGGCAACTTCGTTTGAATTATGTCGATCTAAATTCCGTTTAATAAATCAAAGTATCTGGACTGGCAAAGCTGTTGTTAGTAACGATAATGGAATGACTATATTTGGCACTTAACTGCCTCTAATGTGGAACAGGCGGAGTATTAACTGGATTGATGATTAAGAGGCTGTTACCGACCCAGAGAAGCTCGTTATTCCTTGTTGCGTAATAAGGAATAACTGGTATAATCGGCACATGATAAAAAGCTTTAAGCATAAAGGTTTAAAAAAATTCTTTGCAACGGGCAACACAGCAGGGATCCAACCTGAACATGCTGAAAGGCTCACAGATAGACTGGCCTTTTTAGATGCGGCTGATTCTGTTGAAGATATGGATAAACCAGGATATCGACTTCATGAATTAGCGGGAAAACAAAAAGGTAGGTGGTCTATTAGTGTATCTGGTAACTGGCGAGTTACTTTCGAATTTTTGGAAGGTGACGCACACATTGTGAATTATGAGGATTACCACTAATGACTTATCAACAACATAATCCACCGCACGTCGGAGGATTGATTTATAGAACCTACATCGAGCCTTTTGAAAAAGTAACAGGGAACATGATAGCCGATAAATTAGGTGTCGCTAGAAGCACGTTTAACCGCTTGATTACTGGCAAGTCTGACCTATCCCCTGAGATGGCCGTAAAATTATCCGCTGTTTTAGGTGGCTCGGCTAAAAGCTGGCTTAGGTTGCAAGAGAGTTATGATTTATGGCAAGCAGAGCAAAAGGTAGATACAAAAAACCTTGCTCGTATTGATTTTGACGAAGTGGCTTAGCACTGCAACAGAACACTAGGAAAGGGTTTTATAATAACAACTAGTGTCCAGTTTTTCGGGGGAAGATCAAAACGATAATGGGGTCAGGTCTTGCAATCAAGCATTTCGTGGGTCGGGGGAAAACGAGGCCAGCTTGATATTTAATTTGCCTAGGGCGTTTCTATTTTTATTTGGATAATTCAGTGATGGGTGGCTGAACGCTTAAGTGTGTTCAGCTTCCATCTCATGAATTATTTTTGGGTGTTTTTTAATTACTTTCATTAATGTGGTTACAACGCCGGGAGGTTCATGTCGGCCTTGTTCCCAATCACGTAATGAGGTGACGGGTGTTTCAATGGCCTTGGCGAACTCGGTTTGTGAGTAGTGAACCATGGTACGGACTTCACGTACCAGAATTTGTGCCGGTGAATAAACTCGGCCCTGTTTTTTTGCTTTCATTTCGGCTAGGCTTTGTTCTAATTCTGGCAGATTTATTCCGGCATCAGCCTCAATGGCTGCAGCTATTTTTTTAATATCCATTAGTCGATTCCTTTTATCCTTAGCGTGCTTTCCTTGCACCATCTGCACCAGGGATGACATCACCGGCCAGTGGGCTTTGCGAAATATAGCTGCAGAAATCTGCCCGCTCATCTTCAGACCATATTTTATCGGCCTGCTTAGTGAATGTGGGTGTTTCAACAACTGTCCTCATGGGGCTTATTATACCGATATTCGGTAGCCCTGAGGGTTTGATTACTGTGTAATTTGAATTAACAGGGCCAGAGTAATTGATTTCCGGCAGAGCTACGGAGTTAGTGCTAAAGGGAAAGTGAATGATTGTTTTTTGGCGGTGGTCTCAAACTGTCAGAGCCGGTCTAGTTCACGTATCTAGATGCACCAGCTCAAGTCCGAGCTACTTTTAATTCGTTCGACTTTCCAATGATGTGACGTAGTTATAGCGTGTATTAGCAGGATGGGTTTATTCGATTATGTAACAAATAAATGATTCACTGGTCATCATTGCAACTGAGACATTTAAGTTTATCAGGGACGTTTTACAATAATTAGAGTAAGGAACGAAACGTTATGAATGAGATGACGGCGCAGTTTGGCGAGTTTATCGTTTCGGCAATGAAGGTGTTTGGTGGCTTAATGTTATTGATCCTGATGTTGCTCGTATTGTGGGCCATCGTGATTTACATCATTGATGTGACACAAACGGATCAAACTATTCGACGCAATTATCCGGTTATTGGTCGTTTTCGTTATTTCTTTGAGCATTTAGGTGAGTTTTTTCGTCAGTATTTTTTTGCGATGGATCGTGAGGAGTTGCCGTTTAATAGGGCGCAACGTTCTTGGGTGTATCGCGCTTCTAAAAATGTAGACAGTACGGTTGCTTTTGGTTCAACGGATAATATTGCGAGTCCTGGTACGGTTGTTTTCGTTAACTGTACTTTCCCAACCCTAGGGCAAGATGCGGTGCCACCGATTCCCATCACTGTTGGCGAAGGGTGCAAGGATCCCTATACGACCTCATCATTTTTCAATATTTCAGGTATGAGCTACGGGGCTATATCTAAACCTGCTGTATTGGCATTATCTGCTGGGGCGAAACAAGCAGGCTGTTGGATGAATACCGGTGAAGGTGGCTTATCGCCTTATCATTTGGAAGGGGGGGCAGATATTGTTTTTCAAATTGGTACTGCCAAGAATGGTGTACGTGATTTAGACGGCAATCTCAGTGATGATAAGTTGGCAGAAGTGGCTGCTCATCCACAAGTAAAAATGTTTGAAATCAAAATGAGTCAGGGGGCTAAACCCGGTAAAGGCGGCATCTTGCCGGGGGGGAAGGTATCAGAAGAAATTGCGAAGATACGGGGTATTCCTGTTGGTCAAGATGCACTGAGCCCTAATCGACATGTCGACGTGAATAGTTTTGATGATTTGTTGGATATGGTTAATCGTGTCAGGGATATAACAGGTAAACCGACCGGATTTAAGATGGTGATCGGTAAACCTGGCCACCTTGATGATATGTTAATGGCGGTTAATAAACGTGGAGCAGAATTTGCGCCAGACTTTATTACTGTCGATGGTGCAGAAGGAGGCTCCGGTGCGGCACCGATGGCATTGATTGATTCTGTTGGCATGTCGTTAAAAGAGAGTCTGCCTTTGATGATCGATAAATTGAATCAATATGGACTGCGTGATCGGATTAAAGTCACGGCCTCAGGTAAGTTGGTGACACCTGCGGCGGTGGCTTGGGCTTTGTGTACCGGGGCTGACTTTATTACCAGTGCACGTGGTTTTATGTTCTCTTTAGGCTGTATTCAAGCATTGCAATGTAATAAAAATACCTGTCCGACCGGGATCACGACGCACGATCCTAAATTTCAGCAAGGCTTACATGCTGAGACAAAAGCCATCCGCGTGACCAGTTATGTCAATAATATGATTAAAGAAGTCGGGCTTATTGCCCATTCTTGTGGCGTTAAAAATCCAAGAGCACTTAATCGAAGTCATGCGCGAATCGTGATGGGTGATGGTTTAACGAAAGGCATGGATGAAATCTATCCAGATCAACATAAGGAAGCATCACAGTCATGAGTACCAGCATGGTTTTGTTGTCATTGGCCTTGATGCTGCTATTGGCATTATTGTTAAAACCGATTGCTGAAAAATTCCATATTCCCTTTGCTGGTTTATTGATTATAACGGGTTTTATCGGCAGTGAAATTATTGTGGGTTTGGGTGGTGATACGGGTATTCGTTATGACACTTTTCATGATTTAATTTTGTTGGTGTTTTTACCGCTGCTGATTTTTGAAGCGGCATTTAAAATCAATGTTCAACAATTATTAAAGAATGGCATTGTTATTTTATTTTTTGCCATTCCAGTGATGTTGTTATCGACCGTGGTGGCGGCTGCGGCGGTTTATTATGGTATTGCACATCCGACGGGTTTCCCTTGGATAGCGGCTTTATTGACCGGGGCATTGTTAGCGGCAACAGATCCTGTGGCGGTGTTGGAGATCATGCGTCGGTTAGGTGTGCCGGAGCGTCTATCTCTATTGCTTGATGGAGAGGCTTTGTTTAATGATGCCACCGCTATTGTCACATTCAGTATCTTTCTCTATATCGCGCAACACCCGCTGGAGCAGGTGACTTTTCTTGATGCCAGTTTACGGTTTTCTGTGGTGTTTTTTGGTGGGGCATTTGTTGGTTTGTTATTAGGCTTGGCTTTTTTAATCTTGTCGAGATTGTTGCAGGACTATATTCAGCAAGCGATAGTGACCTTGATCGCGGCTTATACTTCTTACCTCATTGCCGAACATTTTTTACATGTGTCAGGGGTGATGTCGGTGCTGGTGACAGGGATTGTGCTGGGTAAAGTGATACACCATGATTTTAGTGCGGCTAAAAGTGATTTTGTCGATGATTTTTGGACATTCAATGTGTATGTCGCCGAAGCACTGATGTTCTTGTTAATGGGCGTGACGATCACGGTGGGGATGTTTACTGATAATTACTTGGCGATGTTGATTGGTATTGCTGCGGTGCTTATTGCTCGCGCTATTGGCGTTTTTGGCGGCGGTGCATTGATTTCCCAATTACCCAATGTTGAACCGATTCCGATGGCTTATCGACGCATTATGTTTTTAGGAGGCTTGAGAGGGGCAGTGACACTCGCCTTGGCTTTATCGTTACCAACAGATCTTAGTTATTGGTGGACGATCCAATCCATCGCGTTTGGCGTGGTGTTATTTACCTTGTTTGTACAGGCCCCGATAATTGAGCCTATATTGAAAAAAGAAGGTCTACAGCAAGATAAGACAGAGGGTTAGCGCTTAGCTTGCTATAGAGGTTTCAGTGTTAAAACAATTCGATGCTGCCATTGATGTTGACACTGACTTTATTCTCGCCAGCAGAGAGTGCGGGGGCGACTTCCATACTGTCAGCGACCATGTTTGAGCGTGACATATGACGCTGTGGTGGCCGAACATGGTTATTGCCAATGTTAATGTGAACAAGGTGATAATCTGATTTACCAAATTGTTTGGCAATCATTGATGCTTTCTGACGAAATTTTTGTATGGCTTGTTTGGTTAAGCTGTCTTGTACTTGTTCAATTTGTTGATCAGAGACCATAAAGCTCATCGATTGCACTGTTGATAGTGAATTTGCTTGACTGACTAGTTTGCCAAGTTGATCAAAGTCTTGGCTTTGCAATTGGATGTTTTGGCTGACTTGCCATGATTTGATAGTGCTGTTTTTGTAGATAGGGCGGCTGTTGTAGTTGGTTGTTTGATGTTTTACATGTTTAAATTTATTGGCTTTATCAATGATTTTAGCCATTTTAGTGTTGACGCGGTTAGCGAGTACAGCGGGATCTTTGCCTGTTTCTTGGACCAGTAATACCGCAACCAATTGGTCGTTAGCAACTAGTTCTGATGCGGTCGTTTGTAGATTAACTTGGTTAAAGTTTTGTTTGTCATCAGCGAAGGCGAGAGGGGGGCTGAATATGAACAACAGGGGCAAAATGAAGTGATTGGGTTTGATCATGAGTAAAAGCTCCTAATTTGATGTAATGCGTGGTTATGACTTTGTTTTTGACTGTAAGTTCGGTGGTTAATAAAAAGTGACTGGGCAGCTCTTATTTGATAAATAGCATCACTGTTTGGATGAATTGTAGTCCATAGCCTGTTAGGCTAGCAGCTATAAATTTAACATTGCCCGAAGAAAATTGGGCGTTTTTGTAAGATGACAGAGGGAAAAGATGAAAGCTGAACAAAGAATTATGGCAGATGCGGCCAGTTTGATAGCCGCGGCAACTGAACAATTTATTACTGTGGCAAGGTCCGCCATTGCCAAGCGAGGCGTATTTTATGTTGCCTTAGCAGGTGGTTCTACACCCAAAGGTTTATACCAAATGTTAGCAACATCGCCTTATTCATCACGGGTTGATTGGTCGCGTGTACATTTGTTTTTTGGTGATGAGCGTTGTGTCTTACCGAATCATGATGATAGTAATTTTAAAATGGCATCTGAAGCGATGACCGATGCCTTGCCTATTCCAGAAGCCAATGTACATCGTATGCCTACTGAATTGGGTGAAGCGACTGTTATTGCGACACGCTATGCTGAGACGATGACTGAAGTATTGCAAGATCAGCCATTCGATTTAGTGCTATTAGGCTTGGGTCCTGATGGTCATATTGCTTCATTGTTTCCGGATACACCGGCTTTGACAGTCACAGAATCACTGACAACCGCTTTATATGTTGAGAAGTTTTCATCTTGGCGGGTCACGATGACGTATCCCGTTCTTAATGCTGCGAGACAAGTGATTGTCTTTATCGCTGGTGAAGCAAAAGCGGCGATTGTTAAGGATATTAGCAGTGATGCTGTTGCGGGTTTACCTGTACAACGCTTAGCGCCTCAAGGTGACTATTATTGGTATATGGATGCGGCAGCGGCAGGACATGTGGTATAAATTTTTGTCACGATGTGATGTGTTATGACGCTATTTCTAGCCGTTGATATCGGCGGTACAAAGACTTTTTGTCAGTTAGCGACAGCACAGCAAGAGGTCATTGTTGAACACGAATATGTGAGCCAAGAATTTGCCAGCTTTGAAGCACTGTTGGGTCAGTTTCTATCACTGCTATCGCTTGATGACGATACCGAGATTAATGCCTGTTTTGCTGTTGCGGGCCCGGTTTCAGAGCGTGACGCAACGGTGACTAATCTACCTTGGCAGTTCAATGCCGATTGTTTGGCAGCAGAGTTTGGTTTACATCATGTACAGTTATGTAATGATTTTGAAGCTGTCGCGCTAGGGATTAGCAGTTTGACTGATGATGAAGTGATCACTTTGAATGAAGGTGAACCTGAGTCCTTGGGTGCGCGGGCTGTTATAGGTGCTGGCACAGGGCTGGGTCAGGCTGTGTTGTTACCAGAAGAAGCGGGCTGGCGGGTTATGGCGACGGAAGGTGGTCATGTCAATTTTGCACCCAGAAATGCGTTGCAAATTGATTTGCTGTCTTATCTGGCATCACAGTTTGGTCATGTTTCGTATGAGCGGGTTGTATCGGGTGTCGGCATAGTGTCGATTTATGACTTTTTATGCCAAAGAGGTGAGGGAGTGGTTTCACCCTCGTTGCAAGCGGCAATGAAAGAGGGTGATGCGGCGGCGGCGATTAGCCATTATGCTTTGGTCGAGCACGATCAACTTGCGTCACAAGCAATGGATTTATTCATTGACGTCTATGGTGCGCAAGCGGGCAATTTAGCTTTAACGGTATTGTCTCGTGGTGGCTTGTATATTGCGGGCGGTATTGCGGCCAAAAACCTAGAACGCTTCCAAGATGGTCAGTTTATGGCGGCCTTCACCGATAAAGGCAAGATGGCAAGCTTGGTGAAGACCATCCCAGTCAAATTGATACTACAAGATAAAGTGGGTTTAAAAGGTGCGCACCTTTTAGCAATGCGATCCGCGTTATAATGCCCAGTATGACTATCGAAAATAATAAGAATATTTCTGTGGGTGTTGAATCCTCCTATCTTGAACATGAATCAGAGCCAGACAAAGCACGTTATTTATTTGCTTATACCATTACGATAAAAAATGTCGGCGATGAAGCTGCGAGATTATTATCACGTTATTGGAAAATTACGGGTGGAGATGGTCATGAACAAGAGGTGGAAGGTGATGGGGTTGTGGGCCAACATCCTTACTTGTCACCTGAAGATGAATTCACGTATACCAGCGCGGCAATGCTTGATACCCCAGTAGGTATGATGCAGGGACATTATAAAATGGTCAGTGATGATGGCGAACAGTTTGAAGTGTCCATTCCACCGTTTA